>Ga0315279_10001458_pt1 | contig 39399 bp, 29 predicted proteins | sample YL17G06_20_MG_FD_203694 | JGI IMG/M metagenome (GOLD analysis project Ga0315279, IMG submission 203694) | Sediment microbial communities from Yellowstone Lake, YNP, Wyoming, USA - YL17G06_20 | ecosystem: Environmental > Aquatic > Freshwater > Lake > Sediment | place: USA: Wyoming | collected...
AAATGGGTTCGAGGTCAAAAGCTGAGGGTTGCAGGTCGAGGACATCGGCAACCAGGAAATCCTTGCGTAGATTGGGCACGACACGGCTTACACCAGGAAGCGCGGCTGCGCTCTGCTGTTCGAGCGTGGCCCAACAGCCGGTGACCACGATCTTGTCCGCTCCCAGGCGCGCCGTCTGGCGGATCTTGCCGCGCGAGTCGGAGGCAGCTTCGGATGTCACCGTGCAAGTGTTAATGACCGCCAGGTCAGCCTCGTCTGCCGTCGCGATGATTTCGTGCCCAGCGGCGCGGAACTGGCGCGCCATGCTTTCGATCTCCGCCTGGTTCAGGCGGCAACCGATGGTGTCGAGGTAGATTTTCATAACGCAGTTACCAGCCACAACTAAAAAGATTCACCGCGAAGATGCGACACTTGCACCCCGTTCGCCTGCACTTGCGCAGGTGCCGGGGCGAGACGGCTTGCTGCACACTTGCCCCGGGCGCAAGTGTGCAGCAGGTGCAAGTGTCGGTGCTTCGCGGTTTAAAATGCTTGTGCCTCAAGGTTTTAGCACCACGAAATTATCGAACACCGCGTCCGTGCCGGGTTGATCGAAAGTCCCTGCCAGCAAACCCACGTCGCCATCGGCAAGGTCGGCATCCTGTGCCATGCCGACCGGCTGGCCGTTGACGTACAACGTCAGCGTCTCGTCGATGCAATCGGCGCGCAAATGGTTGATGGCAACGCCCTGCGTGATGGCCGGTGTGTAAGCCATCATGGCCTGGCCGAGCAGCGAGCGCAGGCCTCCGCTCAACTTGCCGATGCCATAATAGCCATCGCTGCTAATGATGAGAAAATAATAGTCCCGCGCGTCCCGGTAACGACAGAGCAGGCCGAAGCGATTCTCGGACGGCCCGCCAATCATGTACACGTCCGTTTCGATGCGCACGTCGCGGAAATTCAGTCCCGGTGTGGACCAGAGGTCGAAATCGGTAGTGTTGACCCAGATGCGGAAGCCGCTGCCAAAATAATCCATCGCGCCGCTGGAGCTGACCGACCGCGCCCAGCCGCTGGCGGGATCGGAAAAATCATCTTTGAACAGGGCATCATCGGAACGAGTCAACAAGTCCGCGATGCGATAGGACTGGCAGGCGGAAGCAGCCAGGGCAAGCAGAAGCAGCGGAAGAAGCCAGCGGAGTCGGTTCATGGAATGTGTCAATTCTATCAGAGAGTTGCTTGAAAAAGATCAAGGGAAATACCGTTCCAGCAATCGTCCCGCCTGCCAGCCATAAGGCCCGTCCGGGTCGAGTTTCCTGGCTTTGACCAGGTTGTCATACGCCGGTTGCGCCCGGCTCAATTGCAGGTATAACAACCCCAGGTGGAAATGCGGCGCAGCCTGTTCAGGAGCCAATTCCAGAGCACCCAGGTAATACTTTTCCGCGCTCAACAGGTCGCCGGCAGCTTGCGCAACCTGCCCCATCACATCCTGCGAGCGCCAGTCTTGGGGCGCCAACGCAAGCAGACGTTGGGCGGCTGGCAGGCCGGTCTCGGTCACCTCCACCTGGTACCGGGCGCAAAAAGACGCCAGCGAGCGCCAATAAGCCGCGCCCTGCGGATCGAGGGCGACTGCCTGCTTGTAATACGCCAGCGCCGCCACCAAGTCGCCGGATTGCTCTGCGGCGCTGCCCACAGCGGACTGCCAGGCGGCGTTTCCCGGCTCGAGGCGCATCGCCTTTCGGAAATATGCCAGGGCTTGATCTGCTCGTCCCTGCCGCTGCCAGTACAGGCCGACCAGGGCATTGACCCCCGGCGAATCCGGTTCCAACAGGAGCGCTGTCTGCAAGTCCGGCCGGCCATCCGTGCCCAGGTGCTGGTGCGCCTCGCCCAGCCAGGTCCAGGCCTCCGCGTAGTCGCGCCGGGCTGCAACGGCGCGGCGAAAGGCTTCTGCCGCCAGTTCCCACTCGCCCAGGGCAGCCAGGGCGCGCCCGGACATCAGCATTTGGTAGGGACGGTCATCCACCAGACGAGCCGCGTTCAGGCTAGCGCGCAAGCCCTGGACGGTCGCGTCCAGACCCGGGTCCAGGCGCGCCGCCTGCATCAGTTCGGGCAGGACCAGTTCCGGCGCGGTAGAGGCCAGCAACAGTCCAAGCTGATAGTGGGCGTCCGCATCCCCCGCATCCAAATCGAGCAAAGTGCGCCAGGCGGTGATCGCGGCCGGGTAGTCGCCCTGGAGATGATACGCTCGAGCCAGGCGGGCGTAGACCGCCGTCGAGGGGCCGTGCTGCGCGATCCCGGTCTGCCAGATCGCAAGGGCAGAAGCGACATTCCCGCTTTGCTGGTAGGCATCCCCCCAGGCAAGCCAACCCTGCGGCGAAAGCGCCTTTTTATCTTCAGCCTGCTCGAAGAGGGAAATGGCAGCCTGCGGATTACCGCTTGCCAGGGCAGCCTGAGCAGCGTGTTCCCACAGGGCGGGTTGCCAGGGCAAACGTTTGGCTGCGGCGCTGTAATCGCTGGCCGCGGCGGTGAAACGACCTTCGCCCATTGCCTGCTCGGCCTGGCGCAGGTCTTCCCAGCCGGCCAGGAGGCTCGGGGCAATTATCAGCACTGACAGGCCAACCAAGATAAGGATGTGTTTTATGACTAGCCGCAGGGTAGCATATTTTTCCACAATTCAATTATATCGCCGCGAGAGCACTCGAAGCGGACAGACAGGGTGTTCTTAAAGTCGCGGTGAGACCTCTCAATTTTCGAGGATCGAACCGCGAAGCCGCGAAGAACGCTAAGAAAACCTTTAAGAACCTTTACGACCTTCGCGTCTTCGCGGTGAAAATTCTTTGCCGGTGACTTAAAGAACAACCTAGCGGTCAGGCGGGGTGAAGTCAACGGCAATCTGAAAGGCATTATAATGGGACGGAAATTCGAGAAGGAAGAGGTGAATTCATGAGCAGGTCGTTTAGACTCATTTCTCTAATGGCTGTCGCGGTCCTGTCCCTGGCGGCCTGCCAATTGGGCACGGCCACGCCCCCGGCGACCACCGAGCCGCAGGCGACAATCAGCCCGCAGACGCTTCCGGCAGCCAACGAGCCTTTTCAGATCGTTGGCTCGTTCGATTACTCCAACAGCATCATCACCGATTATTACGTGGAACACGCGGTCGCTCTTATAGATATGTACGGATTTGTGACCCGCGACCTGGAATGGGAGGTCCCGCTCTCTTCGCAGACGCTGGGCTTCCTGGCGATGGATAAGGAGAATCAGCATGGCGAGTATACCCTGCAATTACCGGCCAAGCCTACCGGCATGGTCGTGGACGTGGGACAAGGCGGCCAGACTGGCAGCGGCGTGCAGATTTTTTCAGTCGCCTACTCCCCGAACCTGACGGGCGGCCCATATTCTGAGGGTGACGACCCGTCGCACGGCTGGCCGAGCTATCTGGCTTCTGTCAAGACAGATACCGAGAATAACGAGGAAGTGATCGGCGGCAAGCTCGTCGTCTGGGCGCCGGACGACAGGCAATCTTTCCCGGCCGGTTTTGGCGATGACGGCAAGCTCTTCACGGCTGATGACCCGGTCGCCCCGATCCAGGCCGGTTACAGCATCGTTGACCTGGACCAGAAGCCATTTACGTTCACGAAAGAAGCCGAGCCAAACCTGACGCTCTACGAGCCGCAAGATGTCGCCATCAAAGACTTCTCGAATCTTTCTTACACGGAAGCCTTCGATAAAATGGTCGAGTTCGTCCGCACCAATTACGCCTTTAACGGTATCCAGGGCAAGCAGCCCAACTGGGACGCCCTCAACAATGAGATCAAGCCGCGCGTCCAACAGGCGGAGCAGACTGGTGACGCCAGAGCCTATTACCTGGCGCTGCGCGATTTCACCTGGGATTTCAAGGATGGCCACGTCGGCCTCAGCGGCGGCGACATACAGGACCAGCTTTTCAGCGCAGACATTGCGGGCGGTTATGGGTTTGCCATCCGTGAATTGGACGATGGGCGTGTCGTCGTGGTGTTCCTGACCGACGGCGGGCCGGCCGCTCAAGCAGGGATGCAGATCGGCGCGGAAGTGACCCAGTTCAACAGCAAGCCGATCAAGGAGGCCATCGCCGAGGTCAAACCCTGGACATTGCCAGCCTCTACCGATTGGGCCATACGCTACCAGCAGGCGCGCTATTTGCTGCGCGCCGTGCCCGGCACGCAAGCGACTGTCGCCTTCACCAATCCTGGCGGCAAATCGCAAACGGTCAGTCTCACCTCCAGCGCTGAAATCGATTCCTTCCGCCGCACGTCTGTTTACTACGGCGTGGATACGAATCCCATGCTGCCGGTGGAGTTCAAGATTTTGGATTCGGGCGTCGGCTATCTCCTCATCAATTCAAACTATGACGACCTGAACCTGATCATCCGCCTGTTCCAGCGCGCTCTGGAAACTTTCCAGGCGAACGAGGTGCCGGGGATCATCATTGATTTGCGCAATAACAGCGGCGGCGCGCCTCTTGGACTGGCTGGCTTCCTGACCGATCAGGAAATCTCCATGGGCCAGATGGAATACTACAGCGAAAAGACCGGCAAATTCGAGCCGGAGGGCGTGCGAGATAAGATCCTGCCGAATGTCGAGCAGTACAGCTTCGACAAAATGGTTTTGCTGGTCGGCCCAGCCTGCTACAGCGCCTGTGATGAGGAAGCTTATGGTTTCAGCCAGGTGCCCGGCATGATCGTGGTTGGGCAGTATCCGACCGCCAGCACCTTTGCCGAAGTGGCGCGCGGCCAGATCATGTTGCCGGAAGGCTTCTCGTTGCAGATTCCTACAGGCCGCTCTACTTTGCCAGACAGCAGCCTGTTCCTGGAAGGCAGCGGCGTTCAGCCAACCGTGAAAGTACCCATCACGCTGGAGAATGTCACAAGCACTGAGGATGTAGTTTTGCAGTTCGGTGAGCGCGCCGTCCTGCAGCCGCTCGGCGCGGGCATTACGCCTTCTGCGCCGCCAAAGTTGATGACTCCAGACGAAACCCAGGCTGCTGTGCAAAGCAGCGCCAAATTCTTGGATGAAAAGGCCCGCGAGCAGTACAGCGCTGAAGACCTGCTCAAGATGGACACCACATTCCCGTATACCATCACGCTTACCCAATCCACTCCCTTGATCTGGGCCTGGGGTTGGTGCGCGAAAGATCAAGCCACCCTGGATGACAATCTGGGCAAGATGAAAGCCACGTTCGAGCTGAACGGCCAGGATATTGGCATGGATAGTTTCCTAAAGATGGACTACGACTCCTCAGATGGGCAGAAATGCCGCGCCTACTTGCTTGGCCTGACGGATTGGCAAGGCGGCGAGAATCACGCGATTACAACCGTCACCATTACAGCCGCGCTCAACGATGGCAAGTATGATTTCTTGCCTGGCTATCAGATCTTAGATTACGCGGTATACGTCAAGCCGTAACCTTTGTTGATGGGCAAGACCTGACAGGTTTGCGAAAACCTGTCAGGTTTTTATTTTCAGGCGATTTGTTTCTGAGGAACGAAGGAGGAACAATTATTTCGCTAAGTTTAGGGGACAGGCTCTTCCATCTGTAGCGTTCCTTCGGGCAGATTTTCGGAACCGATGGGCCTGGAGTGCAGGATGGCCTATGTGCGAACCAGGCGGTTGAAGCATTCGATTGACAGTATACCCTCTTTTTGATATTAGCACAAGTGTTCTACTGCTCCTTGTATAAATATCTGAACTTGTCATCATCGAAGTGTTCGTAAATCATGAGGTTCTAGTAATGGGATTTTCACACAACTGTGTAGAAAATTCCATCCAAATTGTTCTATAATTGGGGCAGAGAATCGAATTCCTGATTGGCGAGAGCGGAATCTGGTTCTTCTCGCTGATGTGGGAGCATGGCAGGGAAAGAGACCCCACCGAGTTCCTGGACGAAAGAAGCTTGGTAAAGTAATTTTCACAAAACCCCGTTCCTTTCGATGGAACGGGGTCTTGCCTTTAGAGTCCACAAGGACTCGTTTTGATTTTCTAATCATGCTATACTGTTTGTAATGAGACACGCAGCGGAGCAAAGTGTCCCAGAGTGCGTTACTTCGCTGGCGCTACGTAACGCACTACGAACGGGAGTCGCACTACGAACGGGAGTCGCACTACGAACGGCTACGTAATGCACTAAGAGCGGGGCGACGCATGTTTGTAGTGAGACACGCATCGAACGCGGAGTGTACCGAAGGTTGACATGTATGACTATCGCAAAATGACCCCGGAAGAATGTCAGCAGGTGCTACGCATACGATGGGAGCGCGGTTTTCCACTCCACGAGCCGCCCCATTTTTATGGCGTCGCAGGATTTTATCTGATCACGGCTGCCTGTTACGAACATAAGCATATCTTCGCGCAGCCTGATGACATTTCGTATCTGGCCGATGAGATGCTCGGCGCGCTGAAGGAGGCGGGAATCTTTCCGGAGGCGTGGGTGTTCCTGCCCAACCATTATCATTTTCTGTCCGAGATGGTCACCATAAGGGTTGCCAGTGAGACGCTGAGGCTGTTGCACAGCCGGATTGCTACAAGGATCAATGGCCGCCAGCACCTGCGCGGACGGAAAGTATGGTATCGTTTCAGCGACCGCTTAATGCGCAATGAGAAGCATTATTTCGCCACGCTGAACTACATTCACTACAACCCGGTTAAGCATGGATACGTGGATCATGCCGCGGACTGGGCATGGTCGAGCGTGCATGATTATTACGAGGTACATGGCGAGGATTGGATTTTACGGAAGTGGAAGGAGTATCCCATCAAGAATTATGGGAAGGGATGGGATTGGTGAAAGTTTCGTAGTGGGACACGAAGCGGAGCGAAGTGTCCCAAGGTGCGTTACTCCGCGGAGTCTGTCCTGAGCGGTGGCGAAGGGCTACGTAACGCACTACAAGCGACAAACGGAGGTGTGCGATGAAAAAAGGGACTGCTCGTTCCACGCCGGGAGAGAGGGAAATAAAAGCCCGCGTTGCCCAACTGACAGCACTACATAAAACCCTGCTCGACATCACCGCCCAACGCGACTTGACGAAACTACTGCGTGCTATCGTCCAGCGTGCCGCCAGACTGCTCAAGGGTACGAGCGGCGGGCTGTACCTGTGCGATGCCGAAAAGCAGGAGTGCACCTGTGTGGTCAGTTACAAGACGCCCCGCGATTACACCGGCACCGTGCTCAGGTATGGTGAAGGCGCGGCCGGGAAAGTGGCCGCCAACGGCCAGCCGCTGCAGATTGACGATTACCGCGCCTGGGAAGGCCACGCCAAAGCCTTCGAGTCAGAGCAGCCCTTCCGGGCTGTGCTGGCCGCGCCGCTGCTCTGGCATGGAGGGGTGACCGGCGTGATTGACGTGCTGCGGGAGCAGCCCTTCACCCAGGCCGACCTGGAATTGCTGACCATGTTCGCCAGCCAGGCAGCCATTGCAGTTGAAAATGCCCGTGCATTGGAGGTCGAGCGCGCCACCCGTATTCAGGCTGAGAAGGACATCACCGAGCGTAAGAAGGCACAGGAGGCGCTTCGGAAAAGCGAGCGGGACTTGCAACTCACCTTGGACGCCACCACCGACGGCATCTATGAGTGGAACTTCAAGACCAACGTTCTATTCTTCAGCCCGCGTTACTACACGATGCTGGGCTATGACCCTGGTGAATTACCTGCCACGTATGAGACATGGAAAAGCCTCATCCACCTAGACGACCTTGCAGGCGCATTGCACGTTGCAGAGGACTACTTATCAAGCAAACCGGATCGCTATGAGAACGAGTTCCGCATGAGGACTAAGGCCGCTGGATACCGTTGGATTCATGCGCGGTCAACGGTGGTCGAGCGTGACGAACATGGCGCCGCGGTAAGGATAATCGGTAACCACGAAGACATCACCGAGCGCAAGCGCGCGGAGGAGCAGATCGCGTACCAAGCCCAACTGTTAGCAATCGTCAATGATGCCGTCGTTGCTTCTGACGCGCAATATAGACTAACCGCTTGGAATGCTGCAGCGGAATCCATGTACGGATGGAAGGCAGAAGAAGTTCTCGGACGGTTTGGTCTGGACATAACTCGCACTGAATTCCCTGGCGTGGATAAAGCCGAGATGCTACGCGCTATCGCGGAGCGTGGTAGCTGGCGCGGCGAAGCGACGCAGGCGCGTAAAGATGGGACGCGGATTCCCGTCGAGGTGTCTTCAATGGTACTCCGCGATGAGAGCGGACAGATTACGGGATACGTCAGCGTGAATCGTGACATCACCGAGCGCAAGCGCGCAGAGGAAGAAATCACCCATCTGGCGAAATTCCCTGCCGAAAATCCGAACCCCGTGCTGCGTCTGAGCCGAGATGGCATCGTGATATATGCCAACGCAGCCAGTGACGCGCTCTTGGGCATGTGGGACTGTGCCGTAGGCAGTTATGCTCCCCAGTCTTGGCGCGATCTGATTGCACAAGCGCTCGCGTGCGGGCAAAACAAAAGCATTGACGTTGAGTGCGCTGAGAAGGTTTACTCTTTCTTCGTCGCTCCTGTTGCCGAAGCGGGTTACGTGAACCTTTATGGGCGCGACATCACCGAGCGCAAGCGGGCGGAGGAGGCGCTGCGCGAAGCCGAAGCCTGGTTCCGCACGACGCTCTACAGCATCGGCGACGCGGTCATTACTACCGACGCCAAAAGCCGCGTGCAGCAGATGAACCCCGTGGCGGAGGCTCTCACCGGCTGGCGCGAGGCGGAGGCGCGCGGCAAACCGCTCGCAGAGGTTTTCTACATCGTCAACGAAGAGACCCGCCGCGCGGTGGAAAATCCCATCACGCGCGTCCTGCGTGAGGGCGTGGTCATCGGGCTGGGCAACCACACGCTGCTCATCGCCCGTGACGGTACCGAACGCCCGATTGCCGATGCTGGCGCGCCGATCCACAACGATCGAGGCGAGGCCGTCGGCGTGGTGCTGGTCTTCCGCGACCAGACCGCGGAGCGCGCGGCGCAAAAGGCGCTGCGCGAGAGCGAGGCGCGCTTTTCCACCATCTTTCGCGCCAGTCCCATTGGCATTGGCGTCACCCGCCTCGCGGACGGCCAAGTCAGCGATCTCAACGATACATTCTTGGGCATGTTTGGATACGTGCGCGAGGAGGTCATTGGCCGCACCACGCTTGAATTGAAACTGTGGGCTTGTCCCGAAGATCGGGATCGGTTGTTCAAGATGCTACTCGAGCAAGGTAGGGTACGAGACTTTGAAGCACAATTCCGCAAGAAATCCGGTGAGATCGGCACTCTCCTTGTCTCAGCCGAGGTGATCGATCTGGCAGGTGAGCGATATATGTTGAGTCTGATGCACGACATCACCGAGCGTAAGCGCGCGGAAGAGACGCTGAGGCAACATGAACGAGAAATTTCTACCTTGGCTGAAAATGCTACGGATATGATCGTGCGCTTCGACACCGACCTGCGCCATGTTTACTGCAACGCGGCAGTCGAACTTCAACTTGGAGTTCCCGTGTCTACATTTATCGGCAAAACGCCGCTGGAAACCGGCGGCTCGCGCGAACAGGCCGAATTTATAGATAAATCGTTGAGGCAAGTCCTGGAAACAGGCCAGGAGCAGGAGGTTGAGCAAAGTTACCCGACGCCCTCGGGCTCAAAACACTTTTTGACCCGCATCGTGCCGGAACGTGACGAGCAGGGAAAAATCGAATCTCTGCTTGCCATCACCCGCGACATCACCGAGCGCAAGCAGGCGGAAACAGAACTGCATATCGCCCTGGAAAAATACAGGGTGCTGTTCGAATCGTTCCCCTTGGGTATCAGTGTCACGGATGCGGCGGGTATCATAATCGAGGTAAATCGAGAATCAGAACGGCTGTTAGTCATCCCGTTCGATGAGCATACCCGGCGCAAGTTTGACGGACCCGAATGGCGCATCGTGCGCCCGGACGGGACGCCCATGCCGCCTGATGAATATGCCAGCGTGCGGGCGCTCAGGGAAAAACGTTTGGTGGAAGATGTGGAGATGGGCATCGTTAAAGACGGCGGGGAGATCACGTGGATCAGCGTCACTGCCGCGCCCATTCCGCTCGAGGGTTACGGAGTGGCTATTGCCTACGGAGATATCACCGAACGCAAGCGCGCGGAGGAGGCACTGAAAGAGAGCGAGTCTCTCCTCAGGGAAGCTCAAGCAGCGGCGCATATCGGACATTGGGCAATCAATCCATCTATTATGATACCGACATGGTCAGAAGAAATCTTCCACATCTTCGGCCTCGATCCTAAAAAGAGCGCGCCTTCATTTGCAATGCATCAGACGATTACCCACCCTGATGACTGGGATATCCTCAACAATGCAGTGACAACATCTATCGCTGACGGAACTCCATTCAATATCGAGTTCCGAATCATTCGTCCAGATAAAGCCATCCGGTGGATGCACGCGATAGGATATCCGAAAAAGACTAGTAAAAGCAGAACTGAAAGTCTTTTTGGGACAGCCCAAGACATCACCGAGCGCAAGCAGGCGGAGGAGGCGCTGCGGGAGAGCGAAGGGCGTTTCAGACTACTTTATGAGAAAGCGCCGCTAGGATACCAGTCCTTAGACGCCGCTGGATGTTTCATAGACGTGAATCAAGCGTGGTTGGATACCCTGGGGTACTCGCGCGAAGAAGTGATCGGGCGGTGGTTTGGCGATTTTCTCGCGCCACACGAGGTTGAAGCCTTCAAGCAGCGATTCCCCAATTTCAAGGCGGCAGGAGAAATACAAGTAGACGTTGAAATGATACGTAAAGATGGCTCCCACGCGATCATTGATATTGTCGGCAGGATTGCATACGACGAACAAGGAGGTTTCAAGCAGACCCACTGTATCCTAACCGACATCACCGAGCGCAAGCGTGCCGAGGAAGCGCTGCGTGAAAGCCAGCAATTGTTGGAGAGGACATTCGCCAGCCTACTAGATGCTGTTTTCGTAATTGACGCCGCCACAACCCAGATTCTGGACTGTAATCCCGCTGCCTCTGAGATATTCGGCTACAAGCCTGAGGAGATGTTGGGACGGACGACTGCTTTCCTGCATGTTGATGAGACCTCGCTGGAAGAATTTAGAGTACTCTTGCTCCCTGCGGTTGAAAAGAGAGGCTTCTTGTTTCTGCCAGAGTTTCGGATGAAGCGAAGAGACGGGATTGTTTTTGCCACAGAGCACAGCGTAATGCCTTTAGAAGACGGTAAGGGTCAACGTATCGGCTGGGTGAGTGTGATACGCGATATCACCGAGCGCAAGCGCGCCGAGGAAGCGCTGCGCGAGAGTCGCGCGCGCCTGGCGCACCTGTCGCGCCGCCTGGTGGATGCCCAGGAGCAGGAGCGCCGCCGCATAGCCCGTGAATTGCACGATGAAGTCGGCCAGAGCCTGACCGCGCTGAACATCTCGCTGGATGGCGTTTCTCGGCTCGCAATGGATGGCGCCATGCGGGGCAAGATCGCTGAAATCCAAGCGCTGACGAAACACCTGATCGCGGAGGTCGGCGCGCTGTCGGTCGAACTGCGCCCCAGGGTGCTGGACGACCTGGGATTGATCCCCGGCTTGATCGCCCTCTTCAATCGTTTTTCCACGCAGACAGGCGTCGAGATAGATTTCAAGCATACCGGCATAGAGCGAAAACGGGTCACGCCGGAGATCGAGATCAGCGCTTACCGCATCATCCAGGAGGCGCTCACCAACGTGGTGCGTCACGCTGGCGTCAAGACGGCCAGCGTCCGCCTCCAGGTGGAGGCTGACATCCTGTGGATCCAGGTCCAGGATGACGGCAAGGGTTTCGATCTCCAACAGGCGATGAAGGCCGAGGACTCGATGGGCTTGCTCAGCATGATAGAACGCGCCGAGCAGGTCGGCGGCCATCTCGAGGTCGAGACCGCTCCCGGAGAGGGTACCAACATCACCTGCCGGCTGCCGTTGGGCGAGAGTCACGTAGAACGGAGAAAGTATGAACGCGACGAAAATCGTCCTGGCCGATGATCACCAGGTGGTGCGCCTGGGCCTGCGAACCCTGCTGGAATCCGAGCCTGGTTTCCAGGTGGTGGGGGAGGCCGTAGATGGCCTGGAGGCTGTTCAAATGGCGGAACGGCTGTCCCCGGATGTCGTCATCCTGGATTTGATGATGCCGCGCCTGAACGGCATCCAGGCAGCGCAGCAGATCCATGCACGATTTCCGCACATCCGGATCGTGATCCTTTCCATGTTCGACAGCGAGGCGTATGTCGTCGAGGCTTTGAGCGCTGGCGCCAGCGCTTACGTGCTCAAGGGTTCGACCACCGAGGACCTGGTGGCTGCCGTGCGGGAAGCCCTGGCCGGGAAGCGTTACCTCAGCCCGTCCCTGTCCGAACGCGCCATAGAGGCGTACATTCATTACGTTCAGTCTGCCAAAGCGGGGGAGTTGGATGTGGTGGAAACCTTGACCCCGCGCGAGCGTGAAGTGCTGCACCTGGCCGCCCAGGGAACCACCAATGGGGAAATCGCAAAGATGCTTACGCTCAGTTCCCGAACGGTGGAGACGCATCGCGCCCACATGATGCGCAAGTTAGGGCTCCACTCTCAGGTGGATTTGGCCCGTTTTGCCCTGGAGCGGGGTATTTTGCCCAAGAAATCGTCATAGCGCGGCCTCCAGCCGCAACCAAAAAGATTCACCCTCAAAGAACGGGGGCAGGCCGCGAAGAAGCGACCCCCAAAGGACTGGGGCAGGCGCACGCGAAGGGTTTCTTCGTGTCCGCGAAGAATTCTTTGCGTTCTTAGTGCCTTCGCCTTCCATTTTCCACAATGTCGCAAAAACTGCACCGAAGAGGGGAACCATTAATCAGTACAACTACGCAGGTTCAATTCCGTAGGCATACGGATAGGAACAAAACCAGGAAAGGGGTATTCTGAAGGGGGCTGTGTTTCTGTTTTTGATCTGAGGCTATCCAGCCGGAGTTGATTCGTGGCCAAACCCAAACCCGTATCCCTGCTCATCATTGACGATAACGAAAATTTCCTGAAAACCATTTCAGCGTACCTGGTGGAACACCACGCCAGGGAAATCCACGTTCTGGGTACCGCCAGAAGCGGCAGGGAAGGGATCAACCTGGCTAAAAAACTTCACCCGCAAGTTGTGCTATTGGACTTGAAGATGCCGGATATGCACGGCTTCGATGTCATTCCCCTGCTTCGCAAGGTGCTCCCCGAGGTCAAAATCATTACCACCACGCTGTTGGCCCCTGAAATTTTTGAACAATCGGGTGAGATCTATCGGCAGGCAAATGCTAAGGCTGGCGCGGATGCCTTCATCCCCAAACATAATCTGACCACAGACCTGATCCCCACCATCCTGGAGCTTGTCCACTCCACTATCGGACCTGCCTGAAAAAAAGCCTTCTGCAACTTGATCTTTGATTATCGTCTGGAAATTGTAACAGAGTGTATCGCTGCAGTTAAAAAAAGGAGACCTACAAAATGAAAATACCATTCCATATGCTCGCTGTAATACTTTTTATACTGCTCTTCAGTCTATCCGCTTGCCAACCGGCTGCTACGCCAACCCAGGCTCTCACCCCCATTAATGTGCAACTGGCCTGGACTCATCAGGCTCTGTTTGCCGGGTTCTACGCCGCCGAACAGCAGGGCTACTACGCCGAAGAAGGGCTGGCCGCGACCTTTCTGCCCCGACCGAACCTTGGCATCAATGTCATTCCGCTGGTGGTGGACGGGACGGCAGACTTCGGTGTGGACTACGGGGCTGGGCTGATCCTCGCCCGCTCCCAGGGTCTGCCCGTCACCGCCATCGCCACCATCTATCGCCGCCACCCGCTGGTCTTCATCACCCTGGCCGACAGCGGCCTCACCCGGCCGCAAGACTTCCCCGGTCATACCATACGCACCTTGGTTCCCGGAGGCAGCGCCGTCGCTTTCCAGGCCATGATGACCCGGCTGGGACTCGATCCGAACAGCGTCGAACAGGTTGACATCGGCTATGACCTGGCGCCCTTCTTCGCCGGTGAAGTGGATATCTTGCCAGGTTTTGTCAACTTTGACGTCCTGACCGCCCATGAGCAGGGCTACCAGGTGAACCTGATCTTTCCTGAGGATTACGGCGTTCACCTGTACGGTTACACCCTCTTTACCACCGACCGGTTGATCCAGGAGAACACTGACCTGGTGGAGCGCTTCCTGCGGGCCACGCTACGCGGCTGGCAGTGGGCGGTCGAGAACCCGGAAGAGGCCGGACCCCTGGCCCTGAAGTACGACCCGGCGTTGGATGCGGCTCACCAGGTGGCCATTATGACCGCCAGCATTCCGCTGGTCAACACCGGTGAAGACCACATTGGCTGGATGAAACCGGAGATCTGGGCCGGCATGGAGCAGACCTTGCGCGAGCAGGGCGTGCTAACCGCGCCGCTGGACGTGACGCAGGTGTATACCATGCAGTTCCTGGAAGAGATATACAAGTAGGGCGGCTTTCCATAGCCGCCGCCATCGGCGGGATAGCCCCCTACGGGGATGCTTCGCGAAATCCCGCCCTACGTTGGGTGATGCGATTTGGATAAGTATGACATGAAAACACACCTCTATCTTGTTCCTGCTTTCCTGCTCGCCTCTGCCGTCCTCCTGCGCTTCTGGATCGCGCCGTTCTCGGAACGTCTACCGGCGCATTACGCCAACGAGGCAAAATTAATTGAAGAGGATAAGTTCCGCGATTCGCCCACTGGCGAATGGCAGGTAAGCACACTGAATACGCAGCGCGTGGACCAGACCATTACGAACTCCGGCCAAACAGCCATTATCGAAGGCGCCTTGCACGTGTATAACGTCTCTGGTGAGGTTAATTTCGAAGTCACGAGCTTGTACGGAGTTGACCGGCGCACGCGCCTGAATCTGGCCGGCTATGGCGATGTTAATCGCACCGGCCAGTACCTTTTTTCGCCGCATGTGAAGCGGATTGAATATCCAATTTGGGATCCAATGTTTGTCGGCCTGCGCCAGGCAACCTTCGAGCGTATGGAACAGATCGAGGGATTACAGGTTTACGTATTCTCTTTTAGCGCTTCCGGAATGGATGAAAGCGCCGGTTACAGCTACCTGCCGGATGTACCCGAGCATTACCTTGCTCATACGGATGGGGAAGGCACAATCTGGGTCGAGCCGCTTTCGGGTATCGTGGTGGATTACATGGATAACGGCATAAGTTACTTTGTAATCCCGTCCACGGGGGCTCGGCTGGCCGATTTCAATCAATGGGAGGAGCGTTATACACCCGAAACACGCACCGCACAAATCAAACTGGCGCGTGCCGCCCGCCTGCGCATCCTGCTGCTGGAGGTCTGGCTGCCGGGCGTCTCCCTGTTGGCAGGGCTGATCTGGCTGTCGATTGGATTATTGCTGAATCGCAAAAAGAAAAACATCCCGCCCCGTCCCGTAAGAGATTCGGGATGATATGCGGGAACCGGGATCCTCGTCCCGTGCAGGAACCGGGACAACCTCGCAGGCTGTTTTTCCTTGATTCAGCCTGTAAACCGAGATCGCCTGCCTTGCCGGGCAAGCCTGATGAATGCTCTTGACCAAACGAGCAATGCAATGAAAATTCGACTTAATATCACGCCCAAACTTACCCTGATCTTCGTGCTCTTTGCCGCCCTGCTGCTGACCGTTGTCAGCCTGCTGGCTTACACCAGCGGCCGCGCCGCGCTGGAAGCCGCGACGGTCTCCGAATTACTGACGACTGCCTTAGAGAAGCAGGCCGCGCTGGATGCCTGGGTCGCAGACCGGCAGCATAGCATTGGCGACATTGCCAACCAGCCCCATTTGCGGGAGACCGTCACGGCGCTCATCGCTGCCGCTCCAGATTCTTCAGATGCCGAGCGTGCCCATGCCGACCTGGTGACAAATCTGGGGAATTGGGCCGGGGAGGGGCATCGGTTTCTTTCTTTGGAGGTGATTGATGCAGCCACAGGCCATGTCATCGCTGCGACGGAGGCCAGTGAAGAGGGTAAATTCAGAGAAGAACAGCCTTACTTCATCAACGGGTTGCAGGCTGCTTATGTCCAGAATCCATATTACGACCTCTCGCGTCAACATCCCAGCATGACGGCGGCTGCGCCGGTATTATCAGCGGATGGACGGGTGGTCGCTGTCCTGGCGGGTCCCCTGAATATGGACGAAATGAATGCAATCATTCAGCGCCACAGCGGTCTGCATCAAACGGATGACGCTTACCTGGTCAATACCTCGAACTTATTCGTGACGCAGCCGCGCTTAATCATTGACCCGGCAGTCTTACAGCGCGGAATTCACACCGATGCCGTCAATCGCTGCCTGGCACACAACAGCGGCGTGGTTTTAGACGATGATTATCGCGGTATACCTGTGATCGCCATCTATCGCTGGCTGCCCGAACGCCAGCTTTGCTTGATCGTCGAAATGGACCGGGCGGAGGCGCTGGCACCGGCGCTGGCATTGAGAAATAATATTGTGATCGCCAGCGTCCTGGCACTGTTGGCGGCTGCCGCCCTGGCCTACTGGCTGGCGCGCACCATCACGCGGCCTATTCACCAACTGGCAAAAGGCGCGGTGGAGATCGGCCACGGCAACCTTGAATATCGCATCGCAATGCCGGCCAAAGATGAGATCGGCCAACTGGCCGGTGAATTCAACCACATGGCTGGATCCATTGAAAAAATGCAGACCCAATTGGGTCAGCGCGCGGAACAGTTGGAATCCGCCAACAAGGAACTGGAAGCCTTCTCTTACTCTATTTCGCACGACTTGCGCGCCCCGCTGCGGGCCATGGACGGCTTTTCGCGCATTTTGCTCGAAGAACACGCCTCACAACTCCCCGCCGAGGCCCAGCGCTACCTGGGCCTGGTGCGTGGCAACACCCAGCAAATGGGACGGCTGGTGGATGATTTGTTGGCCTTCTCGCGGCTGAACCGCCAATCCCTCAACAAGCAGAGGGTTTCCCCGACCAACCTGGTGCGGCAGGCACTGGCCGATTTGCGCGCCGAGCAGGAAGGGCGGCAGATCGAGATCAACATCGGCGATTTACCGGATTGTGAAGGGGACCCGGCCTTGCTCAAGCAGGTCTGGATCAACCTGCTCTCCAATGCGCTCAAGTTCACGCGCAAGCGCGAGGCGGCGAGGATCGAAGTAGGCTGGCAGATAGCGGATAGCGAATCGCGTATGGCAGATGGCGAATCGCGTATGGCAGATAGCAATTCGCCATCCGCCATCAGCCATAAGCCATCCGCCATATGCTACTTTGTGCGCGACAACGGCGTCGGCTTTGACATGCAATACGTTCACAAACTCTTTGGGGTATTTCAGCGCCTGCACCGCGCCGAGGAGTACGAAGGCACCGGCGTGGGGCTGGCTATCGTCCAGCGCATCATCCATAGGCATGGTGGTGAGGTATGGGCGGAGGGCAAGGTCGGCGAGGGCGCGGTGTTTTACTTTACGATGGCTTCTGCACAAACCCCACCTGGGCAAAATCGGCGTCCAGGGTGAGCGCCTCTCTCAGACCCATGCGCCACATGAGCACAAAACTCGTACAATCTGTGAAGGAAAGCACCTTATCATCGTACTTAACCAGAGTATCCCAGGCGGTGGAGCGCACCGGCGCGCTTACCGCGAGCACTTCAATCACCCGGCTGGTCTGGATAACCTCATGCAGGTCAAAGGCCGCTTGCAGAGCCACATGACGACGCAGAAAAGTGTAGGCCTCATCCAACACATAGTCGCTGGTCAAAAACCGGATCTGCTCCTGCGCCAGTTCCTGCCAAAACGTCGTAACCCGTTCATGGACGGGATCGTCACGGTCGAAAAGTGCGATCCAGAAGGAGGTATCCACGAAGCAGCGTCTCATCCGATCCCTTCCCTGTCATACAGGTGCTCATCGTGGCGGATGGCGGCGTCGATCAAACGGCTGCCGGCATATTTGGACGCCAGCGCCGGAATGCGCCAAATGGGATCATCGGGGTTGGCCGGCTCCTGCTCAAGAACAGTCAGGTACTGCTCCACTGCCTCTCGGACGATTTGGGCTATGGATTTATCCAGGTGATGAGCCTGTTCCTGCAAGCGTTGGTATACCGATGGATGGAAGTAAGCCTGCAGACGCACGAATGGATTTGTAGACACGGCAGATCTCCTTTCTCACGGCCGGCTGGGACAGAATTGAACTCCTGTGCCGCCAAACTTGGAATGATGGCACTGTATACAGTATATGCGTAATATCCGGTTTGTCAAGAACTTATAGGCAAATGGCCGGTGGCAGATGGCTGATGGCAGATGGCTGATGGCTGATGGCAGATGGCTGTTGGCAGATGGATGATGGCTGATAGCCGATAGCCTATGGCTTATTGCAGATAGCTACATGGAGGAGGTGGAGGATGGCGTTTCGGTTTGAGAGTTTGGAGATTTGGCAGAAAGCCAGGGCGTATGCTGGAAAAGTCTATGCCGTGACCGCAAAATTCCCCCGCCACGAGGATTACGGGCTGCGCTCACAGATGAACCGTGCCGTTAATTCCATCGGTTTGAACATCGCTGAAGGATCGGCTAAAGGCGACAAGAGTTTCCGCGTCTATCTGGAAACATCTGTCGGTTCCACTTTTGAAGTTGTAGCCGGTTCATCCCTTGCATTGGATCGAGGCTATATCATGGAGCAGGAACAAAAGGCATTGTACGAAGACGGTGAACGCCTCGCAAAAAGCATCAATGCCTTACGCAGAACTCTCCTCTAGTAGATGGCCGATGGCTGATAGCAAAAAGCCATAGGCTATATGCCAAAAGCTATAAGCCATACGCCATTCGGTGTATAATATAGGTGTAATAAACCTACACCCTCGGAGGCCACAAAATGGACAAAGGTATGCACCGTGCGCAAATTTTGCTCGAGCCAGAACAACACCAAATGCTGGCGGAGATCGCCCGCCAGGAACAGCGCAGCCTGTCAGCAGTAGTCCGGGATATGCTTGCCCAACAATTGACGGCGCGCAAAAAGAAAGCCCTAGCTTCCGCCGCCAAAGCCTTATTGCCCGATTACCAGACGGATAAAGAATTAACCGCCTTTACTGTTCTCGATCAGGAGGATTTCCATGCGTAAAACCGAAATCTGATTGATCAACCTGGACCCGACATTGGGCGCCGAAATCCAAAAAACCCGCCCGGCGGTGATCGTCAACGAGGATGCGATTGGCATCTTGCCCCTGAGGGTGATCGTCCCTTTGACAGATTGGAAAGAACGTTATGCCATCGCTGCGTGGATGGTTCGAATTGACCCCGACCCCGAAAACGGTCTAAACAAGCCTTCCGCCGCCGACGCGTTTCAAATACGCTCTGTTGCGCAGGAGAGATTCATGCGAAAAATCGGCCGGGTGTCCGATCCCGCGCTTGGGAAGATACTGGAGGCAATCCAGGTGGTCATTGGCGCATATCAGATAGCTTATGGCATATAGCAGATGGCCGATAGCCGATGGCCGATGGCTGATGGCCGATGGCTGATGGCCAATGGCCGATGGCCGATGGCTGATGGCTGATGGCTGATGGCCAATGGCCGATGGCTGATGGCTGATGGCCAATGGCCGATGGCCGATGGCAAATCGCCATACGCCATTTGCAATCTGCAATCTGAAATCTGAAATCTAAAATCTAAAATCTGAAATCCGGAGGCTCCTATGATCGATAATTCTATCGAAATTCTGCTGGTCGAAGACAATCCCAACGATGTGGAATTAACGCTCCACGCCTTGAAGAAAAACAACCTCACCAACCGCATTCAAGTCGTTCGCGATGGGGCGGAGGCGCTGGAGTACCTCTTCGGCAGCGGTACGTTTGCGGGACGCGACCTCAACCAATCGCCAAAGGTGATTTTGCTCGACCTGAAACTACCTAAAGTGGATGGGATGGAAGTGCTGCGGCGCATCAAAGCCGATGAGCGCACGCGCTCGATCCCTGTGGTGGTACTCACCTCGTCGCGCGAGGAGCGGGATATTGTCGAAAGTTACCGCTTGGGTGTCAATAGTTACATCACCAAGCCGGTGGATTTCGAACAGTTCACCGAGTCCGTGCGCACGATCGGCTTGTACTGGCTGCTGCTCAACCAGCCGCCGGTGATTTGAGATTTCAGATTTGAGATCTAAGATTGCAGATTTCTGATCGCAGATTTCTTATTTCAGATTTCAGAGGAGCAGACATGGACCAGGAAGAGATGAGGAAGCGGACGAAGGAATTTGCAAAGCAAGTGATCAATCTATGCAGACAACTGCCAGAGACTCGCGAGGGACGTATGATCAGCGGCCAACTATTTCGCTCGGGCACATCGGTCGGCGCAAACTACCGCGCTGCCTGCCGAGGGCGATCAAAGGCGGATTTCATTTCAAAGATCGGCATCGTTCTGGAAGAGGCGGATGAATCTTTATACTGGCTGGAAATCCTCTCTGAAATTAATATTGTGAAGCGCGAGTTGGTTATTCCTTTGATGAAAGAGGCAGACGAGTTGGTATCCATCTTTGTTGCAACCCTCAAAACAGCAAAAAGCAGGTAACCTTCAAATCTGAAATCTGCAATCTGCCATCTGCAATCTACAATCCCCGGAGGTGCTTATGTCCACTACAATCCGCGTTTTGATTCTCGAAGACCGGGCGGCTGATGCCGAGTTGATGCTGCATGAGCTGCGGCAAGCCGAGTTCGACCCAGACTGGCAGCGTGTGGAGGCGGAACCGGACTACCTGGCGGCGCTCGAAACGAACCCCGACCTTATCCTGGCCGACTGGTCGCTGCCGCATTTCAGCGGTTTGCGCGGGCTGCAATTGATGAACGAACGCGGCCTGGACATCCCCTTCGTCATCGTCACCGGCAGCATCGGCGAGGAGGCCGCCGTGGAGGCCATGCGTCAGGGCGCGGTGGACTACCTACTCAAGGACCGCCTGGCGCGGCTGGGACAGGCTGTTGGGCGCGCGTTGGAAGGCAAGCACCTGCGCGATGAGCGCAAGCGGGCGGAGGATGCGCTGCAGCAAAGCGAGGAACGTTTCCGCACTCTAATCGAGAACACCTCCGACTTGGTTATCGTACTGAAACCCGACGGCACCAGCAAGTATATCAGCCCTTCGGTGAAACGCCTCCTGGGCTACAAGCCGGATGAAATCGTTGGTCAGAGCATCACCGACTTCGTCCATCCCGATGACCTGCCCGCCGCGCTGCAAGCGATCGCCATTCGCGTTCGCACCCCCGGCCTGGCAGATAGCGCTTCGGAATTTCGCGTCCGCCATAAAGACGGCTCTTATCGCATGATGGAAGTGATCGGCAACAACCTGCTGGAGAATCCGGCTGTGAACGGCATCGTGATCAACGCGCGTGACATCACCGAACGCAAGCGGGCGGAAGAGGCGTTGAGGGAGAGTGAGGAGAAGTATCGAACAATCCTTGAGAACATCGAGGAGGGTTATTTTGAGGTTGATATTGCCGGTAATTTCACCTTCTTCAATGAGTCGGTCTGCCGACTCTTGGGATATTCTCGAGAAGAAATGATGGGCATGAATAACCGATATTATACAGATGAAACGAATGCCCAAAAATTGTACCGCACCTTCAACGAAGTCTACAGGACAGGGGTCCCCGCCCAAGAATACGACTGGGAGGTTATTAGAAAAGATGGCACAAAACGATATGTTGAATCCTCTGTGTCAATAAGAAAAAACAAGTCAGGTCAACCGATAGGGTTCCGGGGCATTGTCCGCGACATCACCGAGCGCAAGCAGGCGGTGGAAGAGCTGAGGAAGTCGGAAGAGCGATTCAAACTCATATTCGAATATGCGCCCGACGCTATCTATTTGAACGATTTGAAAGGAAATTTTATAGCCGGTAACAAAGCCGCGGAGAAAATTACAGGCTTTGAAAAGGATGAACTCATCGGAGGCAGCTTCTTGAAACTTAACCTGCTTTCCGTGGATCAACTTCCGAAAGCCGTAACACTTCTAGCTAAAAACGCTAGGGGGAAACCGACCGGTCCCGACGAATTTATTTTGAAGAGAAAAGCCGGCGATAAAGTCCTCGTCGAAATCACAACTCATCCCATAAAATTCGAAAAAAGAACCGTGGTTTTGGGAATCGCCAGAGATATCACCGAGCGCAAGCGGGCGGAGGAGGTTCTACGGGAAAGCGAGAGAGAACTAAAGGAGGCCCAATTGCTCGGGCGTGTCGGAAACTGGGAATTTGACGTCGAAAGCCAAAAAATCACTTGGTCCGACCAGGTATACAGGCTATATGAGCGCGATCCAGTTCTGGGGCCACCCACCGTCGAAGAGGAAGCGGCCTACTATTCTACTGAACAGGCACAAATACTGCACGAATATGCGCGGCGTGCTGTCGAGGAAGCACAGGAGTTTAAATACGACCTGGAAGCAACGCTGCCCAGTGGAAAACGTGTTTACTTCTCGGCAAGGATGCAGCCTATTAAAGATGCACATGGTCGGGTCGTCAAGCTATTTGGTACTGTACAAGACATCACCGATCGCAAGCGGGCGGAGGAAGAGCTGAGAGAGCGCGAAGCCAAGCTCAGCGCCATCTACAGGGCGGCGCCGGTGGGCATCGGTGTGGACGTGAACCGTGTTATCAAAGGGGTCAACGACACGCTGTGCCACATCATGGGATACTCGCGCGAGGAACTTATTGGACAGAACTCGCGCTTCCTCTTCCTAACCCAGGAAGACTATGAGAGTGTCGGGCGTGATAAGAACCGCCTGATGGCCGAACATCGTTCCGAATTCGTAGAGACGCGCTGTAAGCGGAAGGATGGCCGCATCATTGAAGTCCTCTTGAGTGCGGTGCCGCTGGACGCCGCGGATCTCTCCCAAGGGGTCATCTTCACCGTGCTCGACATCACTGAGCGAAAGCAGGTGGAGGCGGCGCTGGCAAAAGAGCGCAGTCTGCTGAGCGCACTCACAGGCAACATTCCGGACGCTATTTACTTCAAGGATGTAGAAAGCCGCTTTCTTCTGATTAACCAGGCCCAGGCTCGTCGGTTTGGTTTAAACGACCCCGACCAAGCGGTTGGCAAAATGGATTTTGACTTTTTCGCGGAAGAACACGCCCGACCAACCTATGAGAATGAACGAGCCATCATGCAATCTGGCCAGCCCGTGGTGGGCATGGAGGAAAAGGAAACATGGCCTGATGGGCGAGTGGGGTGGGTCTCTACCACCAAGATGCCTCTCCGCGATGAGAAAGGGAACATCGTCGGTACGTTTGGTATATCCAGAGACATCACCGAGCGCAAGCAGGCGGAAGAGAGGATCGAAGCCGCACTGGAAGAGAAAGAGGCCCTCTTGCGCGAAGTGCATCACCGCGTCAAGAACAACCTGCAGGCCATGATCTCTCTGATGGAAATGCACTCCAGCCAGATCCAGGATGATGGCACCAGGCAGTTCCTGAGGGAATTGGAGGAGCAGACTCGCACCATGTCCCTGGTCTACGAGCAGTTGTACCAGTCCGAAAACCTGGCGCGCGTATCCATGGCGCCCTATTTTCAGAAACTGGCCTCCAACGTGCTCGAAGTCTTCGGAGGCGGGCGCGATATACAACTCAATCTGGATATCGCTCCCCTCTCGCTGGATGTAGCCCAGGCCATGCCCTGCGGCCTGATCGTCAACGAGCTGCTCACGAATAGCCTGAAATATGCCTTCCCGCCCAAATACAAAGGGAAGCCGGCCATTCTCATTGCCCTGAAACAGGCGAAGAAGACCTATAAACTGACGGTCAGCGATAACGGCGTTGGCCTGCCGCCGGAAATGAACATGCGCACAAGCGGATCCCTTCGACCAGGCTCAGGAAAAACCCTGGGCCTGCGCCTGGTCGACCTGTGGGCTGTCCACCAACTGGGTGGGAAGCTGGAAGTGGTCGGCAAACCGGGCACGGTTTATTCGGTATCTTTTGCCGTTGAATAGGTGAAGAATGAGCAATCCTCGCATCCTGATCGTAGAAGATGACGCCATCCTGGCTGCCCATCTGGAGGAGATGCTGATCCAGTTGGGGTACCAGGTCATAGGTCTGGCCGCGACCGGGTCGCAGGCTGTGAAAATGGCCTTGAAAGGCCAGCCCGATGCCATCCTGATGGACATCCGCCTGCGCGGCGAGATGACCGGCATCCAGGCCGCCGAACAAATCTATAAAAAAGCCGCTATCCCGGTCGTCTACCTGACCGCCTACACTGACGAAGTGCTGTTGCAGCAGGCCAAAGCCACGGATGCCTACGCTTACCTGAGCAAACCTGTGCGCGACCGTGAACTGCGCGCCAGTTTGGAGATGGCGCTCTACAAACACTCCGCCGAGCAAAGGCTGGCGCACCTCACCCAAGTACTGCGCGCTGTGCGAAACGTCAACCAGTTGATCACCCGCGAAAGAGACCCGCGGCGTTTGTTGGATAAAGCCTGCCAGATCGTGGCGCACACGCGCGGCTACGTGCTGGTCTGGATCGGGCAAATGGATGAGGGGTCGGCGCGCGTTAAGGTCGTTGCCCACTCCGGTCGGGGCTATGAGCTGCTGCAAATTATCGTGGCCTCTGGAAACGACGAAGAAACCTCACGGCTGCCCAGCTTCACAGCGCTGCGAACGGGGGAGGTCGCCCTGTGCCAGGATGTTCTCCAAGACGAGTGCTATGCCCCTTGGAAAGAAGACTTGCTCAGGTTCAGGTTCAGGTCGGCGGCAGCAGTTCCCATCCTGCACGAGAATCAATCCTACGGCGTGCTGTGTGTCCAGGCCGGGCAGTCGAATGCGTTTGATGAAGATGAAATAGGTCTATTGAAAGAACTGGCCGGCGACCTGGCGTTTGCGCTGAAAGCGTTGGACGAGGAAGCTACCCGCCTGCGAGCTGAAGAAGCGTTACGCCAGGCTGAGATGCGCTACCGCGCGCTGGTCGAGCAGAACCCAGCGGTCATTTACACCGTTGACCCGCGTCAACCTGATTTTTTTGTATTCATCAGCCAACAAATCGAGGCGCTTTCGGGTTACTCGCCGCAAGCCATGATAGCAGAAGCCCAACTCTGGATCAATCTTATCCACCCTGAAGACCGGGCGCGCGTCCTGGCCGAGGATATCCGCACCAATAAAACCGGCGCACCATTCAATATCGAATACCGCCTTGTCCATCGGGATGGACATTTGGTGTGGGTTCATGAGGAGGCGCGGCTGTTGCATGACGCCTCGGGCCAGCCCACAGTCTGGCAGGGTTTCATGCTCGATATCACCGAGCGCAAGCTGGCGGCGGAGGCGCTGCGAGCCTCCGAGGAACATTTACGCCTGGTTACCGACAATATGCAGGATATGATCGTCCGCACGGATTTGCAGGGGCTGATCCTGTATGCCAGCCCATCCAACAAAACCGTCTTGGGTTATGATCCTGAATATCTGGTGGGCAAGTCAATCTATAAATTCATGCATCCGGAGGATATCGACCGGGTGAGAAAAGAAGTTCTTTCAGCTCTCCGGGTCGAAACGCCAGGAAAGCAGGAATATCGCTATCGTCATGCGGATGGGCATTACGTATGGCTGGAATCTGCCGGGGCTATCATCTTCGACGAAAGCGGATCACCTGCCGGGGCAGTCTTCAGCACCCGCGAGATTACCGAACGCAAGCAGGCCGAGCAAACGCTGCGGGAAAGCGAAAATCGTTTCCACGCCATCTTCGAACAGGCTGCCGTTGGCGTAGCCCAGATCAATTCCAGAACCGGTGAATTTGTCAGAGTCAACCAGAAATATTGCGGAATATTTGGCTTCAGCCGCGTAGAGATGCTCCGCATGCGATTCCAGGAAATCAGCCATCCTGCTGATTTACCAGGCGATATGGAACAGATGCAAAAGTTACTGGCTGGCGAGATACGCTCTTTCACGATGGAAAAACGCCACTATCGCTCGGATGAATCCATTGTATGGCTCAATCTAACCGTATCACCCATGTGGGCGCCCGGCGAACAGCCGGATTATCATATTGCTGTCATCGAAGACATCACCGAGCGCAAGCGGGCGGAGGAGGCGTTGCGAGAAAGCGAGAACCGGCTACACACAATCGTCGAAGGGACCCAGGCGTTGTTAGTGAGCGTGGATGCCAATGGACATTTCACCTATGCCAATGACGCAACGGCCAGGGCGTTAGGTTATGCAAGTGCCGCAGAACTCATTGGAAAATCGTACTTACATTTCATACATCCTGAAGACCGGCAACAGGTACTCGACACATTCATCAATCAAGCCAACACGCGCCAGCCATCTAGCATGCAAGAGTTTCGGATCATTGACATAGAAGACAAAGTCAAGTGGTTTAGTTTTCTATCTGACCTTTTGATCAAAGATGGAAAGGTTGTTGGTCAGAGCGGAGTGGCGCTCGATATCACCGAGCGCAAGCAGGCGGAATCCCAGCTCAACGAACAGATCGCGGAACTGCAACGCTGGCACAACGCCACGCTAGGCCGCGAGAGTCGTGTCCTTGATCTCAAGCGCGAGGTAAACGAATTGCTTGGCAAAAAGGGCCAGCCGCCGCGTTACCCCAGCGCCGAAATGGAAAAGCAATAGGAGTGAGAATGAAAAAGAAACCTACTCCCTCACCGGAGGGGGACAAACTACGCCACAACCCACGCCCGCTATTACGCACTGCGCTGATTGTCGCCGCATACCTCTGTGCGTTCATCATTCTCGACCTTTTTTCGCAACAATTTGAAGAACTCCGTGGGATTGTAGCCTGGTATCCGCCCGCTGGGCTCACTTACACCCTACTATTGGTGTTCGGCGTGAGATTCGCGCCTGCGGTGACGATCGCCTTATTCATCAGCAATTTATTCATCTATCGCATGCCTCAACCCCCCTATTTGATTTTTTTGTGGGCATTCATTATTTCTTTGATCTATGGCGCTGCCGCCGCGTTCCTGCGCCACAGAATTCGCTTCGATTGGCAACTGCGAAAAATGCGAGACGTTACTTGGTTGGTTGGTACGACTGTATTTGTTTCAGCACTTCTTGCCGTACTTTCCGTTTCGAGTTCCGCCTTGAGCAGTGATATGCCGCGAAGCGAAGTCCTCCGCGCGATTTTTCACTGGTGGATTGGTGAGACGGTAGGTGTCCTGACCGTCATACCCTTTCTGCTTATCCATGTGATGCCGAGACTGAAACGATTTGTGGAAGGACAGCCGGTTAAATTGCCCGCACGCCGGTCATTTCCTCGTCCAACACTCTCCATCATTGGGCAAGTGTCCAGCCTTGTGTTTATTCTCTACTGGGTCTTTGGTGCGCGCGTCCTGCACGAGTACCAACCCTTGTATCTTATTTCCTTGCCGCTCATCTGGATTGCTCTGGATCACGGCCTCAAGGGAATCACCACCGGAATAATGGCGTTGAATTTCGGAGTGATATTAGCAATGTGGTTTTTTCGATTCGACCTCGCACAATTGGGCGAACTACAACTGCTGATGATCGTCAATTGTATCGTTGGCTTGTTTATGGGCGCAGTCGTTACCGAACGCAAGCGGGCAGAGGTGACGCTGGCCATTCAAGCCCGCGTCGCCTCCATCTTCGGCACGTTGTCCAACGAAGAGATGTTCAACGAGGTGTTGAAAGTCATCCTGGAAGCTATGCACAGCCCGTTCGGGGTTTTTGGATACATTGATGATAACGGAGATTGGGTCGTACCAACCATGACCCGACAGATATGGGACATGTGCCAGGTTCCCGAGAAGACGATACGATATCCACCGGAAACATGGGGAGACAGCTCTTGGCCCCGCGCCCTCCGGGAAAAGAGAACCATCCATTCCAACAAGCCATCCACCAACATTCCCGATGGTCATATCAGCATCCAAAGGCACATCTCCATGCCGATCCTGTTCCAGGGCGAGGCCATCGGCCTCTTCCAGGTTGCCAACAAGGAGACGGATTACACGGAAGCGGACATCCGCACTTTGGGGGAACTCGCCGGGCATGTCGCCCCCCTCCTGAGCGCTCGCTTACGGCGGGAGCAGGGGCAAGAGGCGCTGCGGGAGAGCGAAAAACGATTTCTGGCCGAGTCCAACCAATCGCGCCTCGCCCTGCTCAGCGTGGTGGAAGACCAGAAGCAGGCGCAAGAAGCCCTGGTCGCCTCCGAGGCTGAACTGCGCGCACTGTTCGCCGGTATGATGGATGTGGTCATCGTTTATGACGCAGATGGCCGATACATCGAGATCGCCCCGACCAACCCTGCCAACCTCTACCGCCCGCTGGATGACATGCTGGGCAAGACCGTGCATGACATTCTCCCGAAGGAACAGGCCGACTACATTGTCGCCAAAATCGGCGAGGCCATACAGACAGGCCAGGTTGTCACTGGCGAGTATGCCCTGCAAGTTGACGGCAAGGAGACATGGTTTGCCAGCAGCGCCTCACGACTCTCGGAAACCACCGCAGTCTGGGTGGCGCGCGATATCACCGAGCGCAAGCGGGCGGAAGAACAAATCCAGAGGCAGGTAGAGACCCTTGGGGCGCTCTATAATCTCTCAAGCACGCTGTTAGCGATGGAGGATTTCAACGCCATACTCGATCTGGTAACCCGCTTCGCAGTCGAGAGCACACATGTCACTTTTGCCCGCGTTCTGCTCCTGGAGCAGGATGATCTCGTCGCGCGGGCGGCTTTTCCCGTGCGCGCGCTCGACCAGGATCTGCAAGTGGGGCAGCGCGAACCGCTGGCCGCGCATCCCTCTTGCCAGCGCGTTCTGGAGGGGAACACCCCGCTGGTGCTTCAACTCGACAGCCTGGAAGCGGGCGAGTGTGCGCCCTTTTTCCTCGGCATTGCCCAAACCCTGTGCATCGTCCCGCTCCACGTCCACGAACATTCCTTCGGACTTCTGATATTGGGCGAGGCGCGCGATGCGGCGCGCGAGCCGTTCACTGCGGACAAGATCCTCCTGGCCCGCAGCATCGGCGATCAGGCTGTCATCACTCTACACCGCGCCCTGCTGCATGAGGAGACCGAACGGCGCTTGCAGAGTATCACCGCCTTACGCACGATTGATTCCGCCATCGCCGCCAGCATGGATTTGCGCATGACGCTCAGCATCTTGCTGGAGAACGTTCTCACGCAACTGAAAGTGGATGCTGCCAGCGTGCTGTTACTCAATCCGCACATGCAAACGCTGGAGTACGCCGCCGGGCGCGGCTTCCGCACGGAGGCCTTACAACGTACCCACTTGCGGTTGGGAGAGGGGTATGCCGGGCGCGCCGCGGTGGAACGGAAACTCATTTACATCCCAGAACTGCGCGGAAGAAAGACCGATTTTCTACGTTCGCCCTACTTTTCGGCTGAGGGCTTTGTGGCCTATTACGGCGTGCCGCTCATCGCCAAAGGGCAGGTGAAAGGCGTGCTGGAAGTTTTCCACCGCGCACCGCTTGACACTGGGCTGGACTGGGTCAATTTTCTGGAAACGCTGGCTGGGCAGGCGGCCATTGCCGTTGACAACACGCAGCTCTTCGATACCTTGCAGCGCTCCAACGCCGACCTGACGGTGGCCTACGATGCCACCATCGAGGGTTGGTCAGCCGCCCTCGACCTGCGCGACCGGGAAACCGAAGGCCATAGCCAGCGCGTCACCGAGATGACCATGCAGGTGGCGCGGTCGCTGGGCATCGGCGAGGCTGAACTGGTTCACGTCCGCCGCGGCGCGCTTTTGCACGACATCGGCAAAATGGGCGTGCCAGACAGCATCTTGCTCAAACCGGATAAACTGAGCGATGAGGAATGGGTCATCATGCGCAGGCATCCGCAATTTGCCTTCGATATGCTCTCTCCCATTGCCTACCTGCGCCCGGCGCTGGATATCCCCTACTGTCATCACGAAAAATGGGATGGCACGGGCTACCCGCGCGGTCTCAAGGGTGAGCAGATCCCGCTGGCAGCGCGGCTCTTTGCGGTGGTAGATGTTTGGGATGCACTCCAGTCTGACCGCCCTTATCGTAAAGCCTGGCCCGAAGAAAAAGCGCTGGAACACATCAAAGCTGGTAGCGGCACTCATTTTGATCCTGAGGTTGTAAAAGTCTTTTTGAAGGCGTTTACATATGAAGAATAGAGAGATTTCACAATTCACCCATAAACTCAATTTTACTTTTTCAGAACTCATCCTGGCTTACGATGCCACGCTTGAGATCTTCTCAACCGCTCTGGAACTGCGTGATGGAGAGGCAAAGGGGCACACCCCGCGCGTCACGGAAATGGCATTAAGTCTGGCAAAGGTTCTAGGGGTGAACAATAAAGAGTTGGTACACATTAGGCGCGGGGCTTTATTACACGATGTCGGGAATCTACTCGTGCCTGAAAGTATCTTGCACAAACAAGGAGAGCTTACAGTTGAGGAGTGGGTGACCATCCATCTGCACCCATTCTATGCCCAAGAAATGATCGAGCCAATTGTGTTTTTAAGACCCGCGTTGGATATCCCCTCCTGTCACCATGAGAAGTGGGATGGTACGGGCTACCCGCGCGGGCTGAAAGGCGAGGAGATTCTACTGGCGGCACGCATCTTCGCCGTGGTGGACGTGTACGATGCTTTGACCTCCGACCGTCCATACCGCAAGGCCTGGTCGAAGGTGAAAGCCCTGGAATACATCCGCGAGCAGTCCGGTCAGCACTTCGACTCGCAGGTGGTGGAGGCGTTCTTACAAATGCAAAGGTAGGGCGGGATTCCATTCCCGCCATGTCATGTCATCTTAAGGTGGGATTCCATTTCCGCTGCAACTCGGCAGGTAAGAAACCTGCCCTACAACCGACCCGCGTAGGGCGGGATTCCATTCCCGCCATGTCAAGTCACCGTAGGGCGGGATTCCATTCCCGCCATGTCACGTCACCGTAGGGTGGGATTCCATTTCCGCCGCAACTCGGCAGGTATCCCCTGCGGGGACAAGCGAAACCTGCCCTACAACCGACCCGCGTAGGGCGGGATTCCATTCCCGCCATGTCATGTCATCTTAAGGTGGGATTCCATTTCCGCCGCAACTCGGCAGGTAAGAAACCTGCCCTACAACCGACCCGCGTAGGGCGGGATTCCATTCCCGCCATGTCATGTCACCGTAGTGTGGGATTCCATTTCCGCCGCAACTCGGCAGGTATCCCCTGCGGGGACAAGCGAAACCTGCCCTACAATCGACCCGCGTAGGGTGGGATTCCATTCCCGCCGCAACTCGGCAGGTAAGAAACCTGCCCTTCATTTCCCACACGTAGGGTGGGATTCCATTCCCGCCAAGAGCAACCGGATTCAAAATGCCCAATTTCCGCCGTTACTACATACCCAATGCAATCATCTTCATCACCTGCGTAACACAGGATCGTGCTCCTTTCCTGCGCGCCGAAGCAGATATCAAGTTGTTTATTGAAACCCTGCGAAATGTTCAGCAAATCCATCCCTTCCGTCTGCTGGCCTATGTGATTTTGCCGGATCATTTTCATTGGCTGATGCGCATCGAAAAGGAAAGCGGTAATTTCTCCGATGTACTGCAAAGCATCAAACGGAATTTCACGCTCAACTATAAAGATGCCCACCACATCCCTACACCCTTGAGACTATGGCAAACCCGCTTCTGGGATCACATAATCCGTGATGAGAAAGACCTTGAGAGGCATTTTGACTATATCCACTGGAACCCGATAAAGCACGGTTATGTCCACCGCCCCGAGGATTGGCCTCATTCCACGTACGCGCACTGGCTCAAATTGGGTTATTACGGGTTAGAATGGGGACGGGGTGAAGAGCCGTCGGGAATTGCGGAGATGGATTTCGAGTAGGGCGGGATTCCATTTCAACCATTTATGGCAGGTAAGAAACCTGCCCTACAACCGACCCGCGTAGGGTGGGATTCCATTCCCGCCGCAACTCGGCAGGTAAGAAACCTGCCCTACAATCGACCCGCGTAGGGTGGGATTCCATTCCCGCCATGTCACGTCACCGTAGTGTGGGATTCCATTCCCGCCGCAACTCGGCAGGTAAGAAACCTGCCCTACAATCGACCCGCGTAGGGTGGGATTCCATTTCCGCCGCAACTCGGCAGGTATCCCCTGCGGGGACAAGCGAAACCTGCCCTACAACCTACACATCAGGGCGGGAGACCCTTCGCGGAGTTTAACCTGAGCCGAGGAGATTCTTCGCTTCTCCTTCGTTTCACTCAGGACAAGGGTCAGAATGACAGGCGAAGGGCTCAATGTGACATGGTATGGGAAAACCTTGAATCACTTCCACGTAAAACAAGGCCGCGCAGGCCTTGTTTTGGGAAATGGTGGGCATTATCCACCACTAAGAGCGCGATCAATGGGTAGTTTCTCTGCTCAGTGAGTGGACTGTTGCCTTCCCACTTTCTCCAGCTTCGACAGACCCTGTCTGCCCTCGAGGGCAGTGGGGATGGGGTATAATATTTACAGGAGGAAAGATATCCCCCTATGGCACTTCAGCGTTCAAAAGGCGAGAAAGCAGACATCCTGCAGTGCTTGCGGCAGAATTTGAGCACCAGGCAAGAAATCAATTTTGCGTACCTGCACGGCACCTTCGTGGATGAAATGCCGTTCAATGACATTGACATCGCCGTTTATCTGGATGCGCCGGTAGAAGATAATTTCGAATACGCAATGCGCCTCAGTGTAGAATTGAGCCGCAACCTACACATTCCGGTAGATGTGCAGGTTCTCAACAGCGCTCCCTTGACCTTCCAGCATCCGGTGCTGCAAAGCGGGGTGATTTTGCTGGCGCGTGACGAGGATTTTATGGTAGATTACATCGAACGGCTCTCGTTAGACTACATGGATTTCGCTCACCACCTGGATGCCTACCTGGAGGCGTTGACGATATGAGACGGAAAATTAATGTCGAGTTGCTCGGCGCCCGGTTACGAGAGATTCAGGATAATGTGGAGAAAATCAGGGGTGTGGCGCGTTTCCGCAACATCCTTGTCCTCCGTTATTGGAATGTTGATCCTCAACGTGTCTTACTTTATGCCCGTGAGAATCCGGGGGATTTCGAGGCGTATAACGAGCAGATTGTTCGTTTTATTGCCCGGCAGGCCGCGGAGACGTAATTCCCCTCTTCCTGCCGCAACTTGGCCATGTCGCGCTCGACGGTGCGCAAACTGACGCCGAGCGCATCGGCCAATTGCTGATGGGTAGGTGGGTGAGGTCCCCTGGGCGCGGAGACCCCTGTGGGGATGATACGCGCAGCACTCGAACCCCCGAAAACAAAACGAGACCTCTAAAGGCCTCGTGTCTGTGGGCGCGGAGCCCCCTGCGGGGATGCTTCGCGAGGGCTCGAACCCCCGACCTTAGCATCCCCCTACGGGGACTTCAATGTGACACGAAAACGAGACCCGAAGATCTCGTTTCTGTGGGCGCGGAGGGGCTCGAACCCCCGACCTTAGCATCCCCCTACGGGGACTTCAATGTGACACGAAAACGAGACCCGAAGATCTCGTTTCTGTGGGCGCGGAGGGGCTCGAACCCCCGACCTCATCAATGTGAGTGATGCGCTCTAACCGACTGAGCTACGCGCCCGAAGTGAGCGAGATTATAGCCCAGGTCAACGGCTTTGGCAAGATTTTACTTTTTTTTACGGTGCCGGTAACCATTCGAGTGGATTGACTTTCCCATAGACCGTGTTCATCAATTCAAAGTGCAGGTGCGGGCCGGACGAGTTGCCTGTGCTGCCCATCAAACCGATCAGCTCGCCCTGGCCGACACTTTGCCCGCAGGCTACGTTGATCTGATCCAGATGCGCATATAGCGATTGCCAGCCATTCCCGTGGTCAATCATGATCAAATTTCCGTAACCATAATCGTTCCAGCCTGCGTAAACGATCACACCTGAGTCGGTCGCAAAAATACCGCTGTCCAACGAGCCGGCGAGGTCAATGGCGAGGTGGCCCGTTTCGGGGGAATAGCCATATCCCCCAACCCGGTGCTGGGTTGTCGGCCAGACGAAGGTTCCGAAGCCGACCGCGCCGCCTGAAATCGCGCCACACGATCCTACGCCCATCACTCGGGCCAGAGCGGGCTTGTCGCGCGTGACGCCGATCGGCGCCTGCCAACTGGTGAACTCGCGCTTTCCGCCGGGAACAATCAGCCAGGTACCCGCTTGAATATTGGGGTGGGCATAATCGCCGATGGTATCCGGATCGAGGTGGTTGCCAGGAAAATTGACAATTGCTTCGGCGTCAACGCCGAAGAATTGCGCAACGGCATTCAAACCATCGCCAGCCTGCCATTCGTAATAAGTGCCATCAACCGGCAGAATGTTGAGTTCCTGACCGGGGCGCAGGCTGTGGGGGGTGTCCTTGAGTGTCGCATAATTCCCGAACAAGATCGTGACTGGTTTCAGCCCAAATTTTTCAGCAATCCCAAAAATCGAGTCGCCTGTCTGAACGGCATAGGTGATCACATCCACACGCGGCCTTGAAGGAATAATGGTATGCAGCGAAGCCAGGCGTGAAATGCTGTCAATCGAACCAGTTACCGGTGAGGGTACGTCAGCGGTGGAAAGCGTCGGCGTGGCAGTCGGCTGGGAGGCGGCGAGCACGTCCGAGGTCCCGCCCGGCGCCGGTTGGTGGTAATAGTTGCGCATCAACCAGACGACGGTCAGGATCAGGCACACGGCGAGTACGTTGGTGCCAATCCGCAGCATTGTCTCACCTAACCCGAGATGGGCCAAGGCCTCTAGCCAGCGTCCCAAAAGGCTTATTTTTGGCTGTGGAGGAGATTTCCCGGGACTGTCCTGGTTCCCCCTGGCAGGCCGGGATAAATCTTCCGGGAATTGCTTTTTGTTCATGGCGGTCATGATAACATGCCCACATGAGGCCGTCAAGCGACCAGATTAAAGGGAATTAAGAGGCATTTCGCCGGAAAGTGGGGTTGAGCGCGTGGATGAGGACCGCCGCCAACAGGCATACGCCCCCGCAGATCAGCGCGGCGAGGGGAACGTTCCAGGTCTGCGCCACCCAGCCAATGAACAGACTGCCGAAAGGCGCCACGCCTTGCAACGCCCAGAGATAGGTGCTGAAGACCCGTCCACGCAATGCGTCGGGGGCTGCTACCTGGATGAGTATGTTCATCGTGGCGAGCTGGGTCACGATGGACAGCCCTAACAGCATGATCAATCCCAATGCCAGGGTTAATGACCTGGTTAAAGCGATGCCAATCAATGCAATTGAAAAGATGAATTGTCCGATGGCCAGCAAAAGGCCCTTGCGCTTGATGTCGCTGTAGATGGATATTATGAGGGCTGCGGCCAACGCGCCGACGCCCTGGGCGATGTAGAGGGCGCTGGTGCGAGCTTTGACGATCGTCTCGGTATCACCGAATTGTTTGAGAACATCCCGGGCAACGGCCGGGATTTGTTGACCAAAGGGAAAGCCGAAGAAACCGATCACGGCGGCCATCAGGATGATCAGCACGACCGTAGCATTACCCAGGATATAGCGCTGGCCTTCACTGAATTCAGCCATCATGCTCCGCTTGCCGTTCGCTTGCGCAGCGGTATTGACCTTGTAAGGGGTGCGGACGAAGAACAGCCCGACGATAACGAACAGGAAGCTGACGCCGTTGATAAAGAATGCCCAGCCCTCGCCCTGATTCTTGACCAGCATGAGCACCACTGCCGTCAGCGATGGGCCTAGCACGCGGGCTGCATTGAAGATAGTAGTCTGCAGAGCGATGGCATTGGGAAGCGCCGGCTTTCCGACCAGCTCGATCAGCATGGCCTGGCGGGCAGTTATTTCGATGGCGGAGGCTGTTCCGAGCACGAAAGACAGGATGATAATGTGCCAGATCTGGATGACCCCAGCCAGAGCCAGAAAAGCCAGCGCGAAGGCCTGGATCATCTCTATCGTCTGCATGACGATGACTATCCTGCGTTTGTCCAAGCGTTCGACGAGCACGCCGCCCGGCAGGGCCAGGAGCAGGGTGGGGAGGGTGGCGGAAAAGCCGACCAAACCTAAGTCGAACGGGCGGCCGCTGAGACGATAGGCCAGGTATGGCAGCGTCGTGTTCTGCATCCAGGTTCCGATCAGAGAGATGAATTGACCGACCCAGAAGATGGAGAAGTCGCGCGAGGCAAGGGCGGGAAAGCGGCCGGAGAATTTGGACATAACGTGGAGGATTGTACCGCAGGAGGGATGTAAAACGTAAAGCGTAAAACGTAACCTAACCGGCTGGCGCGATGCACTCCGGCAGATCATTGGCCGGACTGTTGACCAGTGTGGAGACCGGATGAGCGCTCATCGCCTCGGCGGGGTAAGGGGCAAGCAGTCCCTGCAAGTTGGCGGGTTGGCGCGGTGCAGGGTCCAGCCAGCGTGCATAAGTATCGGGCGGCAGAATGACCGGCATCCGGTTGTGCAGGCGCGCGATCAACTCGTTGGGCTGTGTCGTAATGATGGTCGCGGATTTGATCTGCGAGCCATCCGGGGCGTGCCAGTCTCCCCATAGGCCGGCAAAGGCGAACGGGCGGCCGGATTTCAAGCGGATGTAATGCGGGATTTTGACCTTGCTGCCAACCTGCGCCTGCCATTCGTAGAAACCATCCGCCAGGATCAGGCAACGGCGGTAACGGTACGCGGAGCGGAAGGACGGCTTCTCGGCCAGCGTCTCGGCGCGGGCGTTGATCATGTGCGCCCCGATGGACGGGTCCTTTGCCCAGGAGGGGATCAGCCCCCAGACGAAGAAATCCGCCCTGCCCGCGCTGTCGTTGGGGATAACCAGCACTGGCTGGGTCGGGGCGATGTTGAAACGCGCCGCAAACTGTCCCGGAAAGGTGAATTCGGGGAAGGCATCCTGCAAGTCGGCAGGGTCAACGGTTAGGGTAAATCGTCCGCACACAGATCACTTCATCGCTTCGAAATCATCCACTGAAATCCCCGCATCCTTGATGATCTTTCGCAACGTGCCTTTGGCTACATCTTTTCCTGGATGCAACGGCACTGTTGTCCACCGACCATCAGGGTGGTGATAAACGGCGTGGCTCCCGCTTTGGCGAATGAGTTGAAAGCCCAGCTTTTCCAAAACCCTTTGAACCGTTTGCGGTTTCGCTGGGCGAAGTTTAGGCATGAACTTCGATTCGTTCTACGGCAATTTCAAGGGGAATAGGTTCGCGCAGAGCTTGCCGCGCCTCGATGTGCAGTCGAATAGCATCCTTGAGGTTTTCGACGGCTTCTGGATATGTTTCCCCTTGTGAATAGCATCCCTGCAAAGCGGGACAGGAGGCGATATAAAAACCATCGTCATCTTGCTCGACAACGATTGTGAAATGGTAATTTGACATAACGTTTCACCTTGTTTCGATTATGGTAGCCCGAAAGATGGCTATCATTATACACCCATCACCTTTTTAGCTTTCTGAAGTCGCCGTCGCGCACGGTCACGCCAATCGAGTCGAGATATTCCATCAGCGCCAGGGCGTAGCGACGGCTGGTGTCGAACAGGTCGCGCACGTCGGCGACGGTGATCTGACCCTTCTCCTGGATCGCCTGGCGGATCTTGGCTGCCATGTCATTGTAATCGCTCTTGCGAAAAACCACTTCGGCTGAGACGGTCACCAGGTCTCCAAGCTCCACCAGCGCGTTTAAAACCTCCTCGCCGATCTCAGTCTGGCATTCTTTGACTGTCGGTGGGCTGTAGGGCGTGAGAATGAATTTGGCTGTCAGGCGTTTGATCGCCGCCTGCTGTTCTGGTGTGAACTCGATCTCGTGGCCTGTTCGCGCCACCCATGAACCGGATTCTGCCAGCGCGCCTTCTGCGGTCAGTTTCTTCACCACAGCGGTGAAAACGCGCGGCGTCAGTTTCAGGCGGCTCTTGAGTTCCTCGCGGGCCATGCCGCGCCGCAGGGGGAAGTTCTTATGGAAGGCGACTAAAGTCGCTACTACGGAATCACGCAGCGCCGACCAAGCTCCCTGCGCCATGACCAGAATGTCCGCTGCAGGGGACAACTCGCCGTCTTCGAGCGCGACCAACTGCCCGGAGGCAGCCAACTCTTCCAATGCGGCCGCCGCGTTCTGGACTTCGAGCCGGGCGCGCTGGACTGCATCCTTGAGCGGGGCCGGGCCGAGGGCCAGGCTAGCTTGCAGGAGAATGTCCGCCGGGGAACCTTTCGCCATAGATTCCAGCGAGCGGAGCACAGCTTCGTCGAAGCGTTTGTGGCGGCGTTGGGGTTGCGGGTCAACCACTGCGCCGCCGCCGAGCGTCTCGCCGGGTGAAGGGCGGCGCAGGATGTACCGGTCGCCGCGCACGGCGACCACCGGCTGGCGCAGCTCGAGCTGCAACCAGCCTACCTGCCCTGGCTCCAGCACCTCCGTCCCAAGCAGGCGTACATCCGCGATGGTCTCAGACGTGCCGATGAACAGCTTGACTTCGCTGGCATGGCGCAGCAGCCCGGAGACACCCGGCAGGAGACGAAAACGCACGTCCAGCATACGGGTGGAACGGTATTGTCCTGGGTGTGCGATCACCTGGCCGCGCTGGATCTGCTCTACGCTCAAGCCGGAGATGTTGACCGCGGTGCGGCTGCCAGGCACGGCGGTCTCTTCGTTCTTTTTGTGGGTTTGCAGGCCGCGCACACGCCCGCGCAAACCGCTTGGCAGGATTTCGACCTCCTCGCCCAGGTTCAGGCGGCCATCGGTTAGCGTTCCAGTGACCACGGTGCCAAAGCCTGGGATGCTGAAGACGCGATCCACGGGCAGGCGCGGACGGCTCAGGTCGAGGAGCGGCGGGGATTCTTTGAGCAACAGGCCGAGGGTCGAGAGGAGTTCAGGAAAACCGGCCTTTGACCTGGATGAAACGCGCACGACCGGCGCATCCGCCAGGATGGTGCCTCGCAGGGCTTGGCGCACGTCCGCTTCCACCAGATCCAGCCAGTCGGGGTCGTCAACCAAATCTATCTTGGTTAAAACGATCAGTCCGGTCGAGATCTGCAAAAGGTCGAGGATGGCCAGGTGCTCACGCGTCTGGGGCATCACGCCCTCGTCGGCCGCGATGACCAGCAGCGCGGCGTCAATGCCGCCCACGCCAGCCAGCATATTCTCGATGAAGTCGCGGTGGCCAGGCACATCCACGATGCCGATCTCCTCGCCATCTGGCAGGGTCAGCCAGGCGAAGCCGAGGTCAATGGTCATCTCGCGCTCCTGCTCTTCCTTCAGGCGGTCGGGATTGATGCCTGTCAGGGTGGCGATGAGGGTGGATTTACCGTGGTCTACGTGCCCGGCGGTGCCGATAACGCGCATATCATCCTTTCGGGAGGAACCTGTTTTCTCCGAGAAAACGGGTCCCTTATCGAGGTTTAGGTTCTGGGTTTTCCCAGGATGCGGTCGTAGGCTGTAAGCAGCTCATGGATTTGGGCTAACATGCCGTGAAAGTATTGCTCGTAGGCATCTTTGGTCTGCTGGAGTACATCT
>Ga0315279_10001459_pt1 | contig 39340 bp, 23 predicted proteins | sample YL17G06_20_MG_FD_203694 | JGI IMG/M metagenome (GOLD analysis project Ga0315279, IMG submission 203694) | Sediment microbial communities from Yellowstone Lake, YNP, Wyoming, USA - YL17G06_20 | ecosystem: Environmental > Aquatic > Freshwater > Lake > Sediment | place: USA: Wyoming | collected...
ATGGGGACCAGCGCAGCGTTGATCGCTGGTTCAACACCGCCGCCTTCGTGGCCAACCGGCCCTATACCTACGGCAATGCCGGGCGAAACGTCCTGTTCAAGCCCGGCTTGACAAACGTCGACTTCGCCACGTACAGGCGTTTCCGAATTACGGAGAACAAGCACTTGCAGTTCCGGTTCGAGGCCTTCAACCTTTCTAACACCCCGCTTCTGGGGAGCCCAGTCACAGCGCTGGGGGACCGGAATCTCGGCCGCATCACCTCAGCTGGCCGACCGCGAAACATTCAATTCGGCCTTAAGTTTGTGTTTTAGGGTCCGAAGCTAAATACCAGAAGCGCTTTCCGCAGCAAACCTGCCGACCGGACCGGCTGGATAAGAACCGAATCTTGACCAACCATTTCGCCGGGAAGCGGTTTGACGGAGCGCAGCAGACCTTTGCGAAACCGGTGCGGCGCGCTGGCTAACGTAGGGCGATTGTGGGGAAGTTCCGCCTGCGTAGCGATCCGTCCGGTTTCGACTACCAGGTTTCTGACCGCTTGAAAAAGTGCGTTTCAGCCCGTTGTACCGCCGGCGACCAGGGGCCGGCGGGACACCGGCGGTACAACAAAAGACACCGAACTGACTGGTCGTTGACCTGGAACCTCAACCGAACCGAGCTAAGCCAGCCGTGTTATGTTCCAGGACTAGGCACGGAGGAGCCGTCATGAAGAACAAGCTGAGCCGGCGTGACTTCGTAAAAAACACGGTGGCCTTGCCCAGCCTGACACTGATCGGGGAATTGCCGGCGGCACAGGTCCCGCCACGGGAAGCGATATTCACGCCGATCGACTTGGACCCCCACTTCAATGTTGCTGCACCCTTTCCCATAACCTCGGGAAGCCAGGGCTTGTGGGGCATTCCCTTCAAGCTTCGCAGCGAGCGGCAAGCTGGCATGATCTTACTGGGTACCGCACCGGTGTCCATTGCTATCGAGCAGAAAGCTTCATACGTTTGTGTCTGCCATTTTTGTGCGCCCGGCAGACAACCCACTGGGGCCCAAGAACAGGTGGGCGAAAAACTGGCCGAGTATGTCCTGGTGTATGCCGACGGCTCCGAGCAACGAGTTCCCATCCGGCGCCGCTTCGAAATCCAGGAACCGAGTGGTCCCTGGGGCCAGCTTCCCTTTGCCGCGCGGCCCCACCGCAAAGACATCCCCAGGAGACTGGAGAACCCACTTCCCTCCGGCTTGGACTGGGGAGACCTGCAGACGGAGGTGGGGGTGGAAGGGCCACGGGGTCCCACCGCCTGGGTTTGCGCGCTGGCTAACCCCCATCCCGACCGGGCCATCCGCGCCCTCCGCCTGGAAAGCGACGGGCGGGGTGAAGTCTCGGTCTGCGGCATCACACTTGGCCACGACACCGAGTACCCGCTACGCCACGTCCGCCTCAGCCAGTTTCGCATTACTTTGCCTGTCAGCAATTCGGAAAGCGCCGAGCGGTGGCAGGTGACGGTAGATCTGGGGATTGTCGGCCGCACCTACCTGTTGCCAGAATTTTCCGGCCAGGAATGGGTGAACGCGACAAGGCCGGGGCTGGGCGAGCCATCGCGCCCGGCTCTCTTACCGGCGTACCTCTACGCCGAGGTAACGGCCAGCCCCGCCGCCACGCTGGCGCTGGAGGACCGCGAAACGAAGCAGAAGTACGAGTTTCCGCTGCGGCGCGCATACCTCGGCGAGCGCGTCGAAGCCCGCGTGGGGCAGTCGCGCATCGAGCTGATCCACTCACACAAGACCTGGGTGCATGTGAAGCTGCTGGATGCCGACGGTAAGCCGGCGCCGGCGCGGGTTCGCTTCCTCACCCCGGAAGGGCGCTACCTTCCGCCATACGGGCATCGCTCCGAAGTCAACAGCGGCTTTTTTCAAGACTACGGCGCAGACCTGAAACTCGGCGGGGCCAACTACGCTTACGTGGACGGCACTTTCCAGGTGGAGTTGCCGGTCGGCGAAGTGTACGTCGAAGCCACGCGCGGGTTCGACTACGAACCGCTGCGCCAGAAGCTGCATGTTGCTGAGGGGCAGCGCGAACTCACCCTGGCAATGCGGCGCACCGCCAACCTGCGCGCCCAAGGCTGGGTCACTTCCGACACCCACGTGCATTTTCTTTCGCCCCACACGGCGCTACTGGAAGCGCGCGCCGAAGGCCTGAACTTGATCCACCTGCTGGCTTCACAGTGGGGAGACCTGTTCACTAACGTCGGTGACTACACCGGGCAGCCGGTGGTGAGCGCCGATGGCGAGGCGATGGTCTACGTGGCCACGGAAAACCGCCAGCACCTGCTCGGACACCTGGGCCTGCTCGGCTACCGCGGCGACCAGCCCATCCAGCCGTTCACCACCTCCGGCCCCAACGAGAGCTATCTGGGCGACCCGGCCTGGACCAGCCTGGCCGAGTGGGCCGAGGCCTGCCGGCAACGCGACGGCCTGGCCATCTCCGTGCATTTCCCCAACCCCAGTTGCGAGATTCCTGCGGACATCGTGTTGAACAAACTGGATGCGGTGGAACTGCGCTACGACGGCGGGTTCGACGCGCTGAGCATACGTGATTGGTACAAGTACCTGAACTGCGGCTACCGCCTGCCGGCGGTCGGCGGAACCGACAAGATGAGCGCCGGGAGGGCGGTCGGCGGCCTGCGCACCTACGCAAACCTGGGCCAGGAGCCCTTCAGCGTCGACGCCTGGACACGCGCCGTGCGGCGGGGAAACACGTTTAGTTCCACCGGCGCATTGTTGTTCTTCCGCGTGGAAGGGAAGGCGCCGGGCCAGGAGATAGCGCTGGGCGCCGGAGAAGCGACGCTGGAGGTGGAAGTCGAAGCGCAATCGTTTGTCCCACTTCATCACTTGGAAGTGGTGCTGAACGGCCGCGTGGTGGCCCGCGCCGATGACCGTGCGGGAGCGCGCACCTTGCGGCTCCGCGAAAGCGTAAAGGCGAGCGGGCCATCGTGGCTGGCGGCCCGCTGTTCTTCAGCCCCGGAAACGCGCGACTACACCGGCTGGCCCTACTTGGTAGCAGCGCACACTTCCCCCGTCTACTGCATCGTGCGCGGCCAGACGCAATTCGCGCCCGAGGCGGCTGCCTATTTCCTCACCTTGATCGACGGCGGGCTGGTCTGGCTGGATACCCTGGCCACCCGTCCCGAACCGCAGCGCCTGGCTCGCATCCGCCAGGTATTCCTGGAGGCGCGTGCCAAGCTGCACGAGCGTTCGCAGGGGCACGGGCACGCATAGACTCCTGTCCCGTGTCGGGTGCCCTGCTCGGTGCGGGGGGCGGTAAATTCATGAGGCTAGCTGCGCGTCTTTTAAGCGGGACAACCAGGCCGGCAGCCACGGGTGGGAACCGGCGGCCGCTGGGGTGGTGTGTCTTAAGGTTGATCTGGGCGAAACGTTTCGACAGCGTTATGACGAGGTGACCATGAAAAAACTCTTTTTGCTGCTTCTCCTTGCGGTGCCGGCGGCTCTGGCACTGCTGGTAAGCCTGCCTCGGCCGTCGCCGGCCTTCGCTGCGGGGCCGTCGGCTACCAAGGCCACCGCTGTTCAGGTTGCTGACTTCTGGGCCAGGATCTTCAATGGCCCGCCACCATACGGCGTCCCTCCCCTCAACGCCACCCGCACCAATCAGCGGACCGTCAACAACGTCGTGCTCTGGGACGTGAGTTTTGATTCTTACCGCGACCCCGACACGGACCAACCGGTTCGCCTCCACGGGATTTTGGGTGTTCCCGACAAGCCGGGACGCACATTCCCGGGTCTGGTCGTGACTCACAGCGTTGGGGCGCCCTACCCGGCGCCCGACAATGTTGAGGAAATGGCGATCTACTTCGCGCAGCAAGGCTATGTGACTTTGGCATTCTATTTCCGCGGTTACGGGACCAGCCGGATGAAGAAGCTGAGCCCGGACAGCGCGCCCGGGCAAATGGCAATGGGCAACTTTTACTGCGCCAACCTTGTGAATGACCCACAGGAGCCGCTGGACAACGTGTGGGCCGGTCTTCCGGTGGACATGTTTCAAGCCGGCGAATTCCTGGCTGCCCAGCCCGAGGTAACGGACCCGAACGGCCTGGCTTTCATCGGTCACAGCGGGGGAGGCTATGCGGCTTTGGCGGCTGGCATCTTCTCCAAGCGGTTTAAGGTCCTTGTCGCTTCGGCTCCGGCAGCGACGACACCGGACCCCGACCGTTGGATGGAATACTGGAAGAATTCATCGTGGCATCAATGGGCTGCCACACAGCCGGATCCCAAACTTGCCATGGCGCAGATCACGAGGACCTGGAGCTACACAGGAATCTACCCGGCGCTGAACAATCCGCATCTGGTGGCCAAGAACCCAAACTGGAAGCTGAAGAACACCGCTGTTCTGTTCTACGCCGGGGAGAAAGACCCGGCGGTTCCGGCGCGGGATATAGAGGCCGCTTATCGGCTTGCGGATAGTTCCAACCAGAAGGCTTTCCACTGGAGCCCGACCGGAGGCCATGGCGGGCCTGAATCGTGGGAGCGGTGCAAGGCCTGGCTGGCGGGGCATTATCCGGGCCGGCCGCAGAAGCCACCCAAGGCCGACCTGAAAATTGTTTCTCGTCGCGGCCTCACTGTCGTTTTCTCTGCCGCAGGCAGCAAGGACGACGACACGATGATCTCCTGGGAGTACGATTTTGGAGATAGGACAGCCCGGAACTGGGGCGATTCCCTCAGCCACGCGTATACCGCCCCCGGAACCTACAAAGCGACCGTGACGGTGACCAATGGAGCCGGCCTGCGGGACACCGCCTCTGTCCGGGTCGTGATTCCGCGGCAGGAGGCCGGCCCGGGGCAGGCGGCCGAGCCTTCCCAACCGGAGAGTTCGCCCCAACAATCCCAGCAATCCGGGACATTTCCGGCTCCGCCGTTTGTTCTCGCCGTGGAACAAACGGCAGGCGAACCTGGCGAGACCGTCTCGGTGCCGATCGTCTTCTCGGGCCCACCAAAGCCTCCGCTGACTTCCGTCACGCTGACCGTGGGATTTGATCCGGCTGTTTTGACTCAGCCGCAGGTTGTGAGAGGGCCGCTGATCCCAGGCCCGGCGTGGTGGAATTTTGGCGCGACGAGCTCTTCACCGGGAACCCAGGTGATCACGGCAGAACAGTTTGTCCCGCCACCAACTCCGATCCGGAACGGCGTCGTCGCACGGATTGCCTTTACGATTGGCAAGTCGGCTTCGCCGGGCGTTTACGCGCTCTCCATCACCAACGTTCAGGTCAACAACGGCGCCGTGCGGCCGAACATGCTGGCCGGCGTCGTCCGCGTGGACGCCCGGCGGGCTACGGGTGCCAATAAATAAGGAATCGTCTTATGCTCCAAAGGAAACGTCTGTTGCTAATCCCGGTTGCCGCGCTCGCGGCCCTGCTGGTTCTCGTCCACGCCGCTTCCCAAGCACCACCTGCCGGCGCGCCTCGGGTGGTGGTCACCATAGACGCGGCGTCCCTCCAGCAGCAGATTGACGGATTCGGCTCGGGCTTCTTCGGAGGTTTTGGGAGCTTTGAGCGCGGGCATTTCGACGAGGTTGTTCCGGAGGGCGTCTCGTACAAGATGTCCCCGGAGCTGCGGCAGAAGCTGGTGCGAATTGCCGTGAAAGAGCTTGGCGTCAGCCACCTGCGCCTGTGGATCTGTCGCGGCGTCGAGGAGAAGAACGACAACGACGATCCGCACAGCATGAATTGGCCGGCGTTCCGCTGGGAGGGCGACTCGCGCCTGCCGCAGGTCAAGAACTTCCGTGAGAACCGGCACAATGGGATCGCTGAATGGGTTGAGTTCCTGCGTCAGGCTGTGCCGCTGGGCCTCAAATATTGGATTCCCACGCCCGGCGAGATGCCGGAATGGCTCGAGGAGATGTTCCGCACCAACCACCCGCAGCGATTCGAGGAATATGCGGAGTGGGCGACCGCTCACCTGCTGTACCTCAAGCGCGCCGGATTCGAGGCGCCGTACTGGTCGATGTACAACGAGCCGGATATGAAGGGATGGAAGACGGCGGAGTTATGGATTCCCTGGATCAAGGCTACCGGCCGGAGGTTTCGGAAGGAGGGGCTGGCAACGAAGATCATGTTCCCGGACAACGCTGGCGTCTTCGACGCAGTCGCAATGACAGAGGCGGTGATGAAGGATGAAGAGGTGCGCCAATACGTTGGCGCGCTCGCTTACCATCATTACCGATCGTCCGGACAGGGTCCACAGCCATGGCTGGATCTGGCTGCCGGAACCGACCAGGGCGGCCCCGTTTTTGAAAAGCTGATCAGCGGAATCCGGGGGATGGCCGAGCTGGGGCGGAAATACGGCCTGCCTTCCTGGCAAACGGAGACTGCCTATTACCCCAAATTCACCAAGAACCTGCCCGAATGGGACATCGGCCTGGCGCGGGCCAATGAAGTGCAGTACGAGCTGGCGAACGGCGCTTCCGCCTTCGAAGGCATGTCGCTGCTGGGGCTCGACGCGATCGATTCCCGGTACGATGCGACGGTGCGCTATGCGGGCGAGCATATCATTCTTCGCACGGACGGTCAGCGTGTCAAGTACTGGGCTGTGACTCCGGACACGGGTGGGGTGCTCGCACACTGGAGCCGCTTCGTGCGGCCGGGAGACCGGCGGGTAGCCGCGGCCTCCGCGGACCCGCTGGTGACGGTCACTGCCTTCGTTTCCGAGAAGAATCGCCGCTATGTTGGAGTGTTGATTAATAATGCCCGGGACGCGCGAGTGGCCAGGCTGCAGCTTTCGAACGGGGCTTGGGCGCCGCGCGCGGCGGCCGCGTTCGTGAGTGACTCAATCCACATCCTTTCCGACAGCCTTGCCAGCTTCGAGGCGGCGTCCGGCGCCGCAACCGTTACACTCCCCGGCAAAAGCCTGACAACCTTCGTTTGGTCCCAGGAACCGGTGGAGCGCACTCGGTTCCAGCGCAGCGGAATTGTGCCTGGTTCATTTCCCGGTTTCGTATACGACCAGAAACGGGTGGTCGAAACCCGCCTGAGAGAGCGGCGGGGCGACGCTCTCAGCGGGGAAGATCGGGAATACCTGGATTGGGCCAACGCCTGGACCGAAGAGGCGAACGAGATTCATCGGACGAAAAACCCGCCGCGCGATTCCACCGGGATGGTGCCGCTGACGGAACTGGGCAGGCGCAGCTACAAGAACCAGGAAGGCGGCTTGTATCCCGGTGGCGGCAACACGCCGCCCCCGGCGCACCTGAAAGCTGGCCTTGCGCTCGCGCGGGAGATCGTCCCGCTGGATCAGGATGGCCGTCCGTCGCCCGACGGCTCCATCGTCCTGCTGTCAGTCGGAATGTCGAACGCCACGATGGAATTCCAGGTATTCAAGCGCATTGCCGACGCCGATCCGGGCAAGAACCCGAAACTGACGATTGTGGATGGCGCCCAGGGTGCGCACACGGCCGAATTAACCTCTGATCCTTCCAACAACTACTGGAAAGTGGTGGACCAGCGGCTCGCCGCCGCTGGCGTGACAGCCAAACAGGTGCAGGTGGCCTGGGTCAAGCAGGCGGGGGCCATGGCGGTCGTCCGGCCATTTCCGGAACAACCGAAGCTATTTCAGCAACTGCTCGCCGCCACGCTGCAGGTCATGGCCGGCCGCTTCCCCAACCTGAAGATCGCCTATCTCTCCAGCCGGATCTATGGTGGATTCGCTGAAATCGCTCTGAGTCCCGAGCCGCACGCCTATGAGTCCGCTTTCGCCCTGAAGTGGCTGATTTCCGACCAGATTGGCGGAAAGCCCGACCTGAACTGCGACCCTGCCAGGGGGCCGGTGCGCTCGCCCTGGCTGGCCTGGGGACCCTACCTTTGGGCTGACGGCACGCGCGCGCGCGGCGATGGCTTGACCTACACGCGAGCCGACCTGGCGTTCGACGGAATTCATCCCATGGGGACGGCAACCGAGAAGGTTGCCAAGCTGTTGCTTTCTTTTCTGAAAAACGATCCAACTGCCCGAACCTGGTTTCTGAAAAGCAACGCGCGCGCAGACGCTGCTGGAACCATGGGGCAGGCCAATCATTCTCCTCGGTAGCAAACAATTTCCAGAGACAAACAATCGGTCAAGCACCGGCACAGAAAATCTAGATTCTGGTCGGTCAGGCTTTCCAGTAAGGTCCGGACAGCGAAAACAGGAGGTATTCATGCGCAAAGCGCATTTTGGGATTCTCGGGATCTGGGTTTTGGCGGCGGTTCTTACGCCGGCTTTTGCCCAGGTCGAAACGGCGCGCATCACCGGCACGGTCACCGACGCCAGTGGAGCGGTGATTCCGGGCGTGCAGATCACGATGGTGCATCTGCAGACCAACCGGAAGGTGGCGGCCACCACGAACGAGGCGGGACAGTACGTCTCCATTCCACTTTCTCTCGGCGACTACCGCGTTGAGGCTGAAGCACCCGGCTTCAAGCGCGTGGTTCGAACCGGGATCACACTGCGGGTTCAGCAAACAGCCCTCGTGGATCTGAGCCTGCAAGTGGGAGAAATCACACAAAGTGTCGAGGTCGCCGCCAAGGCGCCCTTGCTGGCCACCCGGGAGGCCGCGGCCGGCCAGGTCATCGACAACCAGAGGATGGTCGATATGCCCCTGAACGGCCGGGACTATGTCCAACTGGCGCTCCTCTCCTCCGGCACCGTGCAAGACCTGGGCGGCCGTTTTAAGGGATTCAGCACGGGCGGACAGAGAACCACCCAGAACAACTATCTGCTGGACGGCGTCGACAACAACAACTATCAGAACGCCGGCCAGACCGAGCGGGCCGAGGCGGTGAAACCTCCGGTGGATGCCATTCAGGAATTCAAGGTTCTCACCAATGTCTATTCGGCGGAATACGGACGCGCCGCCGGCGGGGTGGTCAACGCGGTGTTGAAGTCGGGAAGTAACAGCCTGCACGGCACGGCATTTGGCTTCCTGCGCAACGAGTTACTGGACGCCAGGAACCTCTTTGCCCTCGGCAATAAGCCTAAGGCCCCCTTCAAGAGAAGCCAGTTCGGGTTTGCTGTGGGCGGGCCGATTCGTCGGGACAAGACCTTCTTCTTTGGCGATTACGAAGGCACGCGCATCCGGGAATCGCGCACGGTCAATAACACCATCCCGACCGTGGCGATGCGCGCCGGCGACTTCTCGGCCTTGACGAACACCATTTACGATCCCCTCACCTACGATGCGGCGACCCGCACGCGGATGCCGTTTGCGAACAACCGAATCCCAGACGCCCGGATTGACCCGGTGGCGCGGGCGGCGGCAGCCTGGTACCCCACTCCGCAAACGAGCGGCCTCACCAGTAACTTTCTCAACATCCCGCCGATGCACACCAACATCGATAAGTTCGACATCCGGGTCGATCACACGTTCAGCTCGAAAGACAACATCTACTACCGCTTCAGCTACCAGCACGATGTGATACCACCCTCACCCGATCTCCCGGCTCCGGCGTTCGGCGGAGGCTTGCCCAATGCACGCTGGCTGGTGGACGACGGCAGGAACACGGCCCTGGTCTGGAACCACGTCTTCTCCTCGAAGATGGTCACTTCCACTCGCCTGGCCTGGAACCAGACTCACAGCTTGAACCTTCCGCCGGTTGACAAGAATCTGAACGCTGAGATTGGCCTCAAGGGCGTGGAGCAGGCCCAGCCGGGAGGGGCTGGCTTCGCTATCTCCGGCTACAGCACTCTGGGGATCGGCTGTTGTCTCCCCGCGATCGTCGACGGCCAGACGCGCCAACTCATGACCGACACCACCTGGATGAAGGGTCGCCACAGCCTCAAGTTCGGTGTGAATGTGATGTGGCTGCAGATGAACAGCCCCGCCGGCGCTGGGAACTCGCCCGGGCAATTCACGTTCAACGGCTCCTTCACGCGGGATAGCCAGACGCTGCGGGGCGGCGATACCTTCGCTGATTTCCTGCTCGGCCTGCCCTCGGCGTCGTCGTATTCCAGCACTACCGTCTGGAACGGACGGACCCCTTGGTATAACTTCTATGTGAACGACGAGTGGCAAGTGGGGCGGCGGCTCACGCTGAGCGGCGGACTTCGCCACGAAGTGCGGAAGTCGTGGACCGAGCCCCGGAATCGCATCGCCAATTTCGATGTAGACACGGAAGCTCGCAATTGGCACTACACGGTCGCCAAGGACGGTAGCCGCTTGGACCGCTCGACAATAAACAGCTTCCGTGATTTCCCGGCTCCGCGATTCGGATTCTCCTATCAAGCCCTCCGGAACACGGTCCTCCGTGGTGGTTACGGCATTTACTTTGGCAGCCCGGAGAACTCCATGACCCTCGGTGCGGCAAATCCTCCCTTTTACGTCGCCATCGGCATTACTGCCGATGGGATCACGCCGGCGGTGGTGCTGCGGAACGGTTTGGCCCCCGGAATCCTGACACCGCAAAACGCCGGTACCATAGCTCCCAGATCGGAACAGATCAGTGCACAATTGCCGTACAGCCAGCAATGGGATCTCGCCATTCAGCGCCAGTTCGGCCAAAACTGGTTGTGGGAGATCGGCTACTACGGGAACGCGACCCATCACTTGGAGAGGCAGTACGGTTACAACTACGCGCTTCCGGGCCCCGGGAATGTCAATACCCGGCGCCTTTTCCAATCGGTTCTATGGCCCGGAACAAACACCGTCGTTCCCATCGGCAGGGTCCAGCACGACGATTATTACGGCAACTCCTCGTTCCATTCGCTCCAGACGAGGATTCAAAAGGAGTTTTCCCATGGCTTCAGCATGCTCGGTTCCTACATGTGGTCGAAGACGATGGGAGACGCCTGTGGCCTGTCCAATGCCGGACAGACGTCCGGTTGCGGATACCAAAACCCGTTAAACTTCTCACTGGAGCACGCTCTCGACAACCAGCATGTCGCTCATCGCTTTGTCGCCAGTCCCATCTGGAATCTGCCTTTCGGGAAAAAGGACTCGGTGTCGGGGTGGGGCCATGTGCCGAATGCCCTGGTGCAGGGCTGGAGCGTGGCCGGTATCCTTACTGTCAGCACGGGGTTGCCCATTTCGGTGACTGTCAATGGCGATCCGTTGAACCATGGGGAGATCAATCGGCCTGACGTGGTGGGCAAACCCTTGTTGGATGGGGACCAGCGCAGCGTTGATCGCTGGTTCAACACCGCCGCCTTCGTGGCCAACCGGCCCTATACCTACGGCAATGCCGGGCGAAACGTCCTGTTCAGGCCCGGCTTGACAAACGTCGACTTCGCCACGTACAGGCGTTTCCGAATCACGGAAACCAAAAACTTGCAGTTCCGGTTCGAGGCCTTCAACCTTTCTAACACCCCGTTTCTCGGGTCCCCAGTCACAGCGCTGGGGGACCGGAATCTCGGCCGCATCACTTCGGCCGGTCGTCCGCGAAACATCCAAATGGGCCTCAAGTTCGTCTTCTAGTGTCTGCACCACAAACAAGTTGACACTGGCGAAGGTGGAAGCAGAAGGCGGCGGATCAAGGTCTTGCCGCCTTCTACCTTCCGCTTTCCGCCTTCCGTCTGACAAGGCATTCCTGAAATGCTGGGCTGGTCCTCTCACGAGTGGCCGATACCGCCTGCAGCCCGCTCATCAGGTGCGCTGTTTCTCAGTGTGAGTCGGTGCACTTCGCTGCGCTGATTTACTACCTCTGTGTGGGAGAGCCTGGCTCGGACAGGGTGGCTTCATCGGCAAAATGGCGGCTCGGGGGATCCACCCGCGGCCGGGCAAAGCCACGCGGTGGTGCCGCGGATGCTCGTCCGGGCGCCGATCCCGTATGAAGTACGACACGGCTGCCAGCCTGTGAGGCTCGTTCGATCGAAGGTGGAGTTCCCCGATGAACCCCTCGGCAAAGAGGTTTTCTGTAATCCTTTTGGTCATGCTGGCCTGCGCGTTGCAATGGCGCGACCGGCTCAGCAAGACGACCGCCTCGGATACGGACACGGCGACGTGGGGCGCAACGGATCCTACATGGTCGCCTGACGGAACAAAGCTCGCGTTCTCGCTGTTCGGCAGCATCTGGCAGGTTCGTTCTGAAGGCGGCACGGCGGAGCAGGTCACGGCCTCGACCGGCTATCACGCGCGCCCGGCCTGGTCGCCTCGCGGAGACAAAATCGCCTTTATCCGGGGAGGCCTGCCGGCAGGCCGCCTTACCAATATCGAGGGCAGCCTGGTGCTGGTGGAGGTGGCGAACGGGCGGGAACAGGAGATCAAGACGCCATATTTGGTGGCCGGTACTCCGGCCTGGTCTCCCGACGGCTCCAGAATCGCTTGTGCTCTGCGCGTTTCACCCAATGCTCCCTATGCCCCCGCGTTGCACGAAATCGCCGTAACTGATGGAGCAGTACGGCAGATACAGTTTCCTTCTCGTCGTGACGCCATCAGCATGAACCCCTGGGTGGACGCGGCCTGGAACCCCAAACGTAACGAGATTTTCTATACCGCGGAGCGCTCCGGCGCGGCGCAAGTCTGGTCCATGGATCCCGCCGGGCCGCCCATGACCGTCCAACTGCCGCTCACACGGTACCGGCCGGAAGACATTGTTCTACTGGACAGCATCTCAGCGCTGCCCGACGGCTCCGGCGTGGTCTATTCCGCGATGGCGGCGAACGGCAAGGGAAATTACGAACTGTACCGGATTTCGCGCGAGGGCGGCGCGCCGGAACCGATCACTGACACTACGCGCGATGAGTTCTCACCGGCCGTCTCGCCCGACGGCAAGCGGATCGCGCACGTCTCGAATCACCTGGGCAACATCGACCTCTTCACGATGCCGGTCTCAGGCGGCGAGAAGAGGCATGTGCGCATCACCGGCCTGAAGTTTAGGCAGCCGTCCGGCCACCTCCAGGTGCGGGTGACGGACGAAATGGGAAATCCAACCCGGGTACGGCTGTACGTGCGTGCTTCCGACGGCAAGGCCTACTGCCCGGCCGGTTCTCCGATCTACTACCTCGGCTTGGATCCGGACAGGGGGCGGGAGGGCTTTTTTGTGGCCGGCGGAGACAACACCTTCCCTGTTCCGGCAGGCAGCGTACGACTCGTCGCGCTGAAAGGCGTCGAATACGACATTGCCGAACGTCTGGTGGATGTCGCCGCCGATAAGAGCATCGAGGTGCAGATCCAGATGCGGCGCTGGACGAATTGGAATCAGCGCGGCTGGTACACCGGCGAGAACCATTTCCATGCCAACTACAACGGGAATTACTACCAGCGGCCCAGCCAGTCGCTGGCCTGGCTGCAGGCGGAGGACCTGAATACCGCCACCATGATGGTGGCTAACCACCACGGCGCCTTCGTTAATGACAAGGAGTTCTTCCGGGGCGGGATCGATTCGGTCTCCACTCCCCGTTACCTGCTCTACTGGGGCCAGGAGTACCGCAACGACTATCCGCTGGGCCACATGGTCTTCCTGAATATCCGCAAGCTGGTGCCGCCCTCCTACACCAGCGTGCCCGGCAGCGACTCGCCCTTTGATTTTCCGCTGAATACGATGGCTGCCCTGGAGGCGCGGAGGCAGGGCGGGCTGGTCAGCTACCCCCATCCCATGGGCGGACGCGATGTTTTCGACACGGGGACGGGCGCCAAGGAAATCCCGGTTGGCGCCGCGCTGGGGACGGTGGACTCGGTGGACATTCTTCCCTTCGGCGAACCCTCCTACGAACTGTGGTACCGCATGCTCAACAGCGGCTTCAAAATCGCCTCCGGCGCTGGCACCGATGTTTTCACCAACTGGCGCGGCATCAACCAGGTTCCCGGCGGCGCTCGAGAATACGTCGAAATTGGTCCAGTGATGAATTGGGAGCGATGGATTGCCCGCTTCCGCGAAGGCCGGAATTTTGTGACCAATGGACCGCTGCTTACCTTCACACTGAACGGGCAACCGATCGGGGCCGAGATCCGCGTCTCCGAGGGGCTCCCCTACCGCGCCCAGTTAGCCGCCGAGGTTAGTTCGCGGGTACCGCTGCGGGTGATCGAGTTCGTGCGGAACGGCGTTGTGATCGAGAGCCGGGAAATCCCGCCCGACCTGCGCTCGTTTCGCCTGGAAAAAGAGATCCTGGTAGATCGGAGCTCATGGTTCGCTGTTCGGGTTGCCGGGCGGCCGAGCCGGGGCATTGCCGACCCCGGCTTCATTCCCAGGGCGCATTCCAGCGCCATTTACGTGCGCGTGGGCGAGCCCCCAACTCTGGTGAAGGCCGACCTGGAGCTCATGATCCGCTGGGTGGATCGCCTCTGGATCCTGCTGGAGGAGCGTAACAATTTCGGTCCGGGGGACAACCGCGAGCGGGCGCGAGCCATGATTATGCAGGCGCGAAAGCACTTCGAGGCGAAACTGGCGGCCTCCCGCTGATCCCTCGCAATTGCATCACGTCTGTTTCGCGGGGTAGTACTGCGCGAATCTGACTGACGAGGGTGACGAAAGGCGTCAAGTTGGATGGAGGGTGCCGCAGCCGTGTGCGAAGCAGGCTCCGACCGGCATTCCTTCAAGGCGTGGATGCAAACAGAAAACGGAACGGGACAGGGATGAACAGGATTTGAAATCCGGTCTGTGAAGCGACAGCTCAGAATCTTGCTATTTTCAGCAAGTTTATACTGAATAGGGCACTGGAGGCCAAGGTGGAAATCCCGGCCAATGTGCTGGGACTGGCTGCCGGAGAGTGGAAAGACGCGCCGGTCAACGCCAGACGCCGGCTCTATGCCGGAATCATGGTGCTGCCGACCGCGATCATTGGACTGGGCTATGCCAACCGGCTTGCATAAGATATATCGCCGCCGCGACATCCTCTTCAGCGGGCTTGCCGCTGCCTTGGCGCCATCCCAGCCATCACCGCCCGTCCGGACTCGGATGTTCTGGACCTGGGACCACAGCACGGAGTGGGTCCTGAATCGGCCGGGGGCGCAGACTATGGGTGCCTTGAACCCTTACACCAGGCACCCGGAAACCTTCGTTGAGGATTACACCCGTCTCCTGCGATGGTGCGGTCGCCACGGGGTCGACGCCGTCGTAGTCTGGGGACTGTTGCGGGATTCTCATGGCGGCATCGAAGCAGCGCGCCGTCTTTGCGATGTGGCCCGCCGGCAGGGCGTCCGGTTGCTCTGCGGAGTCGGCTTGAACGCCTACGGCGGTGTTTTCTACGAGGGGGATTCCCCGTACAGCCTGGAGCGCCACCTGGAGCGCCATCCGGAGCTCTGCGCCGTGGATGAAGCCGGGAACAAGGTGGTTCACGGCTCCGGAGTCTCCGGACGTCGCCGAGAGCACAACGCCTGCCCGTCGCTTGCGGGGAATCAGGATTTCGCCGTCGAGTCTCTGCGCTGGCTGTTCCAGACGCTTCCCTTGGGCGGTGTGCAGGTCGAAACAGGCGACACCGGGGTTTGCCGCTGCAAGCGGTGCGAGACGCGCCGCCGACATCCCGTTTCGCGCTTTTCGTGGGAGGACATGGCGCTGATGTACCCCTTGGCCGCCAGCGCCATTCGATCTGTTGCCCCCGACGCCTGGATTGTCTGCGAGACTTACTCCCACCCGGAGCCGCATCCCGAGCCGGAGAAGCCCCCGAACTTTGGCGACGGCAAGCCCCCCTGGGCCGATGAATGCCTGCGGGAATTCCCGCGCCTGGTGTTTGTGCAATGGGTCTGTGACAAGTTCGTCAAGCCCAAGTCTTCCATGCTGTGGACGCGGGCAGGCACAGTCTCCGCCGAGGGCGGTCGTCGCCACGTGATGCGGGCTCACTTCGGTACCTACTGGGAGGGCGGCTATCGCGGCGAACTGGCGATCGACTGGCTCGCGGAGATGGTCCAACGGAGCATCGACCACGGCTTCGACGCCATCTCTATCATTGGCGAAGTGTCACCCCAGCAAGCGGGGGCCGAGCTGAATTACTTGGCACTGGCCAACTACGGCAGCACCTCCAACCCAAGGGCGGAACTCGAGGTCTTCCTGCGCGACGTTGCCTCCCCACTGTTGGGCGGCCTTGGCCGCGCCCGCGATTTTTTGCGCTATGCGCGCCTTTCGCAGAACCCGAAGCAGATCCCGGCGGCCTTGCGGGATATCCATGCCCTGTGCGGCCGCTTGGCACTGGAACCGGCACAGCGCTGGGTGTGGCTGGCAAACTACCTGGGCTCGTTCCTGGAATCGCAACCCGGCTGAGTGTTCGTCATAGCCCATCGGCAGCAAGCAGGACACGGGAATGCAATTGGCAGCAAGTAGTGAATCATTCAGCGTCACAGATCGCTTTGTCGCGAGTCCCATCTGGGACTTGTCCTTCGGGAAGACGTCAGGTTAACAGCGGCGGGGGTGGAAGGTGGGAGGCGGCCAACCAAGGTCTCGCTGCCCTCTGCCTTCCGCTTTCCGCCTGCCATTAAACAGCCGATGCCGCGTGCAGCCCGCTGATCGGGCGCGCTGGTGCTCAGCATGGCTTCGGCGCACTTCGCCGCCCTGATTTGCGACCTAGACAGGAGTTTGAGTATGCAGCCAACTGAAATCGATCGCCGGAAACTGCTGGGCCTGGGTTTCGCGGCGACGGCAGTCTGGGCAGCGCAGCGGGTGGCTCCGGTGTCACCCGTCCCTTCGGCGCCCGTTTCCATCGTTCGCTGCCGTGACTACGGCTCCGAGTTGAAACCGGCCCTTGCCCTGCTGTTCGATCGTCTGGGCGGGCTGAAACGCCTGGTGGCGGGCAAGACGGTGGCGATCAAGGTGAATCTAACCGGGGGGGCCAGGGAAGGCGTGGGCGGCCGGTCGGCCGGCCAGACCTTCCAGGTACACCCAAGCCTTGTTCTGGCTTGTTGCCAAGGGTTCGCGGCGGCCGGCGCCCGCCGTATTCGCCTGCTCGAAGGTTGGGACGGAGACGCACCCGCCGACGATTTCTTCCGACGTTGCGGCTGGGATCTTCCCGCGCTGCGGGCGCTTCCGGCCAAGGTGGAATTCGAGAATACGAACTATCGCGGTTCGTTCCGTTCGTACTCCCACCTGAAGGTGCGGCACCGCCCTTACATTTTTCCCTCATTCGAGCTGAACCGCTCCTATGAGGAATGCGACCTGCTCGTGTCGCTGGCGAAAATGAAGAACCACTTCAGCGCGGGCCTGACCCTGACGCTGAAGAACTTCTTTGGGGCCACGCCGATTCCCTTCTATGGCGACGATGCGGGCAGCGAGCAATCGCGAGGCGGTCGCGGCCCGGTCCTACACAAAGGGACAGGCAAGCCGGCTCCTCCCGCTGAGCCGGAGGTCGACCCGACCAGTCCGCGTGAGGATGGATATCGTGTGACGCGGATCTCGGTTGACCTGGCTGGCGCGCTTCCGCCCATCGCTCTCTCCGTCATTGATGGGATACAGACCGTGCAAGGAGGCGAGGGGCCGTGGATCAAGCCGCTGCGGGTGCTCGATCCGCACCTGCTGATTGCGGGCTTGAATCCGGTTTGCACCGACGCTGTTTGTGCCGCGGCCATGGCATACGATCCCCTGGGTGAGTTCGGTTCGCCGCCCTTCTACCGGGGCGATAATTCCATCAGCCTCGCCGCGCAAGCGGGGATCGGAAGCGCCGATGTTTCGAAGATTGACGTGCGCGGCCTGAGCCTTCCAGAGGCCCGCTTCAACTTCGAACCCAACTCCCATGCCTGGCTCTCGACTGGCCCGTTTTGCACCATTCAGCCAGCGAATCGAGGAGGCCGGTGACTGAACAGCCCTATTCACCAGCTCAGTACAAGAAGAATTTCGTTATTCACCTCGCCGAACGGTGCTTCCTGCTGTTCGGGGAGAACCTCCTGGTGTACTCCCAGGAGGTACTCATCGGGTTGTTCAGGGCCTTGAGTGCCACGCCGAACGTGATTGGGATCGCCTTCGGCGCCACCAAGCTTAATTACCTCATCCAGATTTTCACGGCGCGCTGGGTAGAGGCAAAACCCAAGAAGAAGAGCTTCCTGCTGTGGAGCGGCTTGGTATTCCGCGCACCCTTTCTCGCCATCCCGCTGACATTGTGGCTATTCGGTCTCACCGCCCCAGTGGTGGCCCTGGTCGTGGCTATCGGCGGGTTCTGGCTGCACTGGATACTGAATTCGGTCATGAATCCGCCACTGGTGGACTTGTATGGCGACACCATCCCGAACAGGAGCCGTTTTTTCAGTTACAAGGTGGTGGCCGGAGCCATCACCGGAACGGTGGCAGCTTTTACCGTGAAGCGGCTGTTCCAGGACCTGCCGTTTCCGACCAAGTACACAGTTCTTTTTTCGGTGGCCTTTGCCTTCGCCATGGTCTCCTGGCTGTTGTTCACCAGGGTCCTGGACAACCCGGTGAAGCAGGTCCCCGAGCGGTGCCAGTTTTCGTTGCCGGATTACCTACTGAGCACCATCAAGCTCGTTCCCAAGGACAAAACCCTGGCCGTATTCGTGGCCGGCAGGATCACCACCGAGATCTGCTTCTCCTGGTTGTTCGTGGTGACGCTGGAGTATCTGCGGCGGTTCAGCCTCGGCGACGCGGCCTTGGGGAATGTGATGCTGTTCCGGTTCATCCCGGCCATCTTCGTTGCCTTCCTAGCGGGGCGCTTTTCGGAGCGTTTCGGGCCGCGGAGATCCTTGGTGGTGGCGGCAGTCGCGCTGGTGGTGATGTGGGTCATGGCGATGCTCATCTACTCACCCCACCTGTACCTGCTGGTTTACCTGTTTATGACGACTCACTTGTCAATCGTGTCCGCCTGCGAACCCGATGTCATGCTCTTGATCTCCCCGCGCGACTCCCGCGTCGCCTATATGACCATTATGATGTTCATCCCCAATACGATCGGCGCCTTGACCGCCCCCTTGGGCGGCCTGCTCGCCCAGCGTCTTGGGGCGAACTTGGTGTTTGCCCTTGCAACCGCGATCAGCGTCGTTTCGCTCGGGTTCTTCGTCTTGCTGGAGTTCATGAGGGTCCCCGAAAGTTCCGTGGCGGTAGAGAAAGCTTGAAGCTGGCCCGCCGACTGCATCTTGCGGCAGCCGCAGGAACAGGAGAGGAGATCGCATGCCGTCTACGACGCCTCCAAGTCAGGCACGCTCCTGTGGCACAGGAACCCTTGGGCGAAGGGAGGTGTTGGCGGCGCTTGCCGGGTTGATGGCTACAGGCCCCAGCACGCGCAGCCTGTTAGCCGAGGCTGGCCAGAAACTGAACTTTGTTTTCGTTCTCGGCGACGACTGGGGATGGGGTGACCTTGGCTGTTACGGGCACGACCAGATCAAGACGCCCAATCTCGACCGGCTCGCCAGCGAAGGCACTCTTTTCACGCAGTTTTACGTGGCCTCGCCCGTTTGCTCGCCCAGTCGTGCCGCCCTTATGACGGGCCGATTCCCTGGGGAGTTGCGCATTCACGGCTACTTGGCGACGCCGCCCGAAGGGAAACTGGAGTTTAACGAGGCCCGCGGCATGCCCAATTTTCTGGATCCGGCCGTCCCGACGGTCACAGAGCTACTGAAGCGGGCGGGCTATGCTACCGGCCTTTTTGGGAAGTGGCACCTCGGGAAAGCTCCCGACGCTCCCCCGCTCGAGAAGTACGGCATCGATGCGCACCGAACCATCGATTCGAATGAGATGAGCTGGGATGACACAGACCCTCATTTCAGGACCCACTCCACCGAATTGATCGTTGACGAAACCATTCGCTTCATCGAACAGAAACGCGACAGACCTTTCTTTGTTGAGGCCGCGCTCCTCGATCCGCATGGGCGGCTCCAGATCACCGAGGAACAAGCAGAGCCTTACAAGAACCTGCTTGGCGCGCCGCGGATCTATTATTCAGCAATCACTCGCGCGGACGGGCAAATCGGGCGCTTGGTGAGGAGAATCGACGAACTCGCCCTAAAGGAAAGGACCGTCATTATTTTCTCGAGTGACAACGGACCGGACGATTTTGTGGCTCGAAACTCATCCGAGCACGCGGTCGGCAGTTCCGGACCGTTTCGTGGCCGCAAGACTAGTCTGTATGAAGGCGGGATACGGATGCCTTTCATCGTTCGCTGTCCCGGAACGATACCGGCTGGAAGGGTGGACCACACCACGGTCATCGGAGGCGTCGATTTTCTTCCCACCCTTTGTTCCATGGCTGGCATCCGGCTCCCCGGCGGCTTGCGCCTGGATGGCGAAGATATGTCGGCGGCGCTGCTGGGCGCCCCCAGACAGCGCGTCAAACCGCTCCTGTGGGACTGGCGGTTTCGGATGCTGGTCGGGCGCGCCATCGACAAGAGTCCCAGGCTGGCGATCCGGGAGGGCCAGTGGAAACTCCTGATGAATCCCGACCGCAGCCGGGTCGAGCTGTATGACGTGCCACGCGACCCAAGTGAGCTGGACAACCTCGCCGATCGGTATCCCAAGGTGATGAAAGAGCTTTCGGAGCGCTTGCTCCAATGGCAGGCCGGCTTGCCCAAGGGATCGGTGGAGCCTCTGGCCGGCTCCAATCAATATCGGTGGCCGAAATGAGCACGATAATAGGTCCTCGGTCTCGTGAATTTGCTTCGCAGCAGGATCGTGTCTCGATCGATTTGGTGCACGAGAAGAGTCCGACGCGCACTCCCGTTGAGGAGGGCAGCCAGCGACTTGCATCGGGCCAGAAACAGGTCTACATTGAATAGCGATTATTAGACTGGACAACCCGGCCTTCGTTGGCGGCTTGGGTGTGAGTCGTTGGCCGGTACGAGGCAACAAAATGCCAGTTAACGGATGTTCTGATCTCGTCTACGCCATACTGGCGGTTCTTCGCGAGCACGGCAAGCCGATCGGGTCGGGCGCCCTTTACTGCCGTTTGTTGGATGAGGGACTGCCGGCGAGCGCTCCGACCATAGGGCGCCGCATGCAGGAGCTCGAACAGCGCGGTTACCTGAAGAAGGTCAGCGCGGGCGGCCGGGTGTTGACTCCGTCGGGTGAAAAGTTTTTCGAGCGGCTCGAGCAGGAACGGGGGATCGATCGCTACAGCGCGAACTTTCTACGGTTGCTGAAGAACGGCGGGCGCAAGGAAATCTTCGACGTCCTGAATGCCAGGCGGGTTGTTGAGGGACACATCGCGGCCTTGGCTGCCGACAAGGCCTCCGACCGGCTGATCCGGTCCCTGCGAAAACTCCTGGACGAGCAACGCAGAGCAATTCAGGGTGGCGAGACGGGCGTCGATCAGGACATCGGGTTCCATGAAGCTATCGCTGACGCTTCCGGCAACACGGTATTGGCTGCGGTTACACACTTGCTCCGTTCTCACTACCACGTCAATCGCGCCGTATCCGCGATCCGGTCCCGCATTGGCACTCGCAGCCTGATGGATCACGAGGCAATTCTGCAAGCCATCACCCAGCGAGAGCCCGCGGCGGCTCGAACGGCCATGGAGCATCACCTCTCCACTATTATTGCCGACGTGAACCGCTGCCGGAAGCGGATCTTTCCAAAACAGGCGAGTAGCGAAGCGTAGGCCAGCAGGGCAAGGGCGTGCCGCCCGGCCGCGCAGTGCGAGTGCCGTGAGTCCTGTCTCGGAAGGGTTGAATCTGCGCCTGACGGCGAAGGGGCGTTTCCCCGGAAGCACCCCTTGATGGCTCTGGGCCCACAAGCCTGTCAGCGAATCCAGCACCATCTGCAACCGTCCGGCCAACAAGGATGGCAGGGAGAGAGCGCAATGCCTGGATCACCGGGAAGTACCGATCGGTTTGCGGAGTTCGTGGAGAGTCTCTCCTTTGAAGACATCCCGGCGCCTGTCATCGCGCGCGCGAAGGAGGTTCTTTACGATGGCATCGGCGCGCTGCTGTCGGCCACCTCGCCGCGCTATACGATCCTGAACGTTCTGGAACGGCTCGTCGGCGAGAGCGGAGGAACACCTGAAGCACAAATTTTCGGCACCTCCCTGCGGACGAACTGCGTGACCGCCGCTTTGGTGAACGGAACTCTCGGATACTACTGTGACGTCGAGAGCCATCATCCGGGAGCGATCATGCACGCCATTGCCGTGGTCGGTCCGGCTGCGCTGGCGGTGGGGGAGAGGCAGGGCAGTTCCGGCCGCGACGTGCTGGCGGCGATCGTGGTGGGGATCGATGTGGCCTGCCGGGTGAGTTATGCGCTCGGCGCGCCGGCCCTGTATGCCCGCGGGTTTCACCCTACCTGCGTGGCGGGCACGTTTGGCTCCATGGCTGCAGCCGGCCGCCTCCTCGGTCTCCGGGGCCAGGAACTTCGCCGGGCTTTCGGATTGGCGGGCACTACGACCTCGGGGCTACTGGCCTGGGTCAGCGATCCGACCGAACATTCACGTCCTTTCAACATGGGCCTTGCCTCTCGCAATGGTGCCTTTGCGGCCCACCTGGCGGCCTGCGGTTTCGGGGGCCCTCCGGCCATTTTTGAGGGCAAGTATCCGCTCGGGCAGGCCTTCGCGGGCCAATGGATCGAATCCGAACTCTTCGACGGCTTGGGCGAGCGCTTCAAGCTGATGGAGATCTATTTCAAGCTCTATGCCTGCTGCGCGTTCATCCATCCCGGCCTGGACGGACTTCTGGATATCATGGCGGGCGGCGGCATCCAGCCCGACGACATCGCCCGGATCACGCTCCGGTTTCCCAAGTCTGGGTACAAAATCATCGACAACAACCCGCTGCGCTCCCACTGTGCCCAGTATGTGCTGGCCCTGGCCGCCTACAAGGGCAGAGTGGAGTTCTATGACATCCTTCACGACCAGCGTTCCGACTCTCGCATTCTCTCCCTCTCGGAAAGGATCGAAGTCATAGGCGACGAGGAACTGGACCGCACCTATCCAGATTTGTACCGGTCCGTTCTTACGGTCGAGACGCGGGCTGGCGCCCGGCAGGTTCGGGATGTCAGGCATCCGAGAGGGTCACCCGAGAACCCGCTCAGCCGGGAAATGCTGGACGAGAAATTCGCCGCTTTGACGCGAGACGTACTTGAACCCGAACGCGCGCGCCGGATTGCCGAGATGATCGACGGCTTGGAGGACGTAGGCAACGTGGGTGTCCTGACCCGCCTGCTTGCCAAGCCAGACTGAAACGCCAGCCTCGGTTTCCACCGCGCGCTTGGCACAGCGACTACCTCCCGCCCGGCGAGAGTTCGACGTACTTCGGTGCAAGACTATGTCCGGTTCACCCTGTCTTCACAATTCACTTTCTGACCGATGCCGGCCGAATGCTGGCTGATTTCCCCGTCGTTCGGCAGGGGAATAGCAAGAACTACGAAGTTGTTCTTCCGCCCAAGAGCCTCGCAACCATCGTCTGGTCGCAACAGAAGATCGGGGGCCTTCGCGGGCCACTGGGCGGAGACGTGGCGGGAAAACAATAGAATCCCCCAGTCGTTGCCCGTTGTGGTCTTTCGTCTGTAGTTTGCACTGCGGGAAATCCATCACTTGATTACGCACCCCTGCTCGGCCGCTGGAGTGCAGGCGGCCGGCATAGGCACAGTTGTGGGCCCACCGAGTATCGGGGAGGGGTGGGCACTGTCAATGCTGAGGTCCTGGCTGCCTCTACTCGTAATCCGGCCAGCGGCCGGTCAGCGCCCGAAAAAAAGGAGGATGCCTTGAGGTTCAAATTGGCAGGTGTGATCGTCCCCATGGTGACACCATTTCGTGAGGACGAGACTCTGGACGAGGAAGCGCTCCGGCGCTTGTGCGACCGCTTGGTCGGCTCCGGTGTTGACGGCCTGTTTCCGGTCGGCAGTACCGGAGAGTTTTATGCGCTGCGCGATTGTGAGCGGCGAAGAGTCCTGCAGGTGGTGGTCGAGCAAAGCGCAGGACGGGTGCCGGTATTCGCCGGGGCATCGGGGATCAGCACCGGGAGTGCGGCCGAATTCGCGCGAGAAGCCGAAGAACTTGGCGCCGACGCGGTGGTGGTTCTAACGCCGTTTTACATAAACCCTACCCAGGACGAACTTTACTGCCACTACCGGTCGGTCGCCGAGGCAACCGGTCTTCCGGTGTTGCCGTACAACAACCCCATGCGCACCGCGGTGAACCTTGCTCCCGAAACGGTGGCCCGGCTGGCCGAAATCCCGAATGTCGTAGGCATCAAAGACAGCAGCGGTAACCTGGCCCAGACAAGCGAATATATCGCCGCCACACCGGAGGGGTTTGCGGTGTTTCAGGGCCAGGACAGCATTATTGCCGCATCCCTCTTGATGGGCGTGGTGGGGGCCGTCCCGGCCACGGGGAACGTGGCGCCGGATGTGGTCGTGGGTCTGTATCGTGCATTCCTCGCCGGCAACATGGAAGCCTGCAAGGAGGCCCAACGGAAATTAGCCGTGCTGCGAAGAGCGCTTCAGCTCGGGACTTTCCCGGTAGTCTTTAAAGAGGCGATGGCGATGGTCGGCTTTCCGGTAGGGCCGGCGCGCCGGCCGTGCGCCCCACTCGACGAGGTCCGCCGGCGGCAATTGCGATGCATGCTGGAAGACATCGGACTGCTGGAGGCGGAGTCGACCTCGATTTCAGCCAGCATGGTCTGACGAGAAGAGCCCGGCGGGAATCCAACGCGCCGGACGGGAGGAGAACAAGATGCGGAATCGACGATCATTCCTGGCGGCTGTTGGAGCAGCAGGGGCCACTCCGTTGCTGACTCCACTGCGGGCCTATACGCACCAAGTGAACGACCGGCGTTCCGCGGGAACTTCCCGGGTGCCCAAGCTGAAAATCACGCAGGTCCGCGCCGTGGAGTTGCAGGGGACGGGTCACGATTTCGCCCAGTACGTGCGCGTCTACACCGATCAGGGATTAACCGGCACCGGAGAAATGTCTGGCGCCACCGGCGCGGCCTGGATTATCAACGAGCGCCTGGGTCCGGCGTTGGTGGGCCGCGACCCGCTCGACATCGAGGCCATCTATTCTCATTTCTGGGGGTGGGGGGAGATTCCCGGTTCCATTCGGGGAGTGTTCGTACGCGGAATGGGCGGCCCTTTTCTGAGCGCCATGAGCGCCATCGACATGGCCCTCTGGGATCTGGCGGGAAAGGCCATGGGCGTCCCCCTCTACCGCCTGTTCGGAGGCAAGGTACGGGAAAGAATTCCCGTTTATTTCTGGTGGAGGAACGACGATGATGTGCGGCGAATGATCCGCGAGAAAAACGCGCGTGCCTTCAAGATGGGTATCGATAACGTGACAGAAGGCGGCGACCCGGCCCATAGGCTGGATCCAGGAAAGCAGAGCTACTGGACGCTTACCAACCGAGAGCTGGACGCAATCGTGGAAAAGGTGGAGGCAGCCCGCAAAGTGGTCGGTCCCAACGTGGAGCTGGCCCTGGAGTGTCATGCCCGATATAACACGGAATCAGCCATCCAGATCGGCCGCGCTGTCGCTCCAGCCCGGCCCCTCTGGCTGGAGGAGCCGGTCACCAGTGACAACGTCGAAGCCTTGGCGCTGGTCCACCGTTCCATTCCGATTCCCTTGGCTGCCGGCGAGAACATGTACACACGGTACGGTTTCAGGGAAGCGATCGAGAAGCAAGCGGTTTCGGTCTTGCAGCCGGACATGTGCAAGTGCGGGGGATTGCTGGAAAGCCGCAAGATCGCCAACATGGCCGAGATCTACCACATTCCCATCGCACCGCACGGCACCTCGTCTCCTCTGGGGCAGATGGCATACGCGCACGTGTGTGCGACAATCCCGAATTTTCTGATCCTGGAATGGGGCTTTCTTTTCGCCGGTACCGAGCTGAACGCCCTGATGCGCAACCTGCCCGACTATGACGATGGTTTCGTGCAGTTGCCGGATTCGCCCGGTATCGGCATTGAACTCAACGACGACGCAGTTAGAGAGAAACTGAAACCGGGGTCTACATGGTCGTAGCGCCGGCTCGTCCGGCATCAACGAAGCCGGACGCTAAGCAATTCTATTTCGACGGCAGAAAGGCGGAACTCATGGAACAGATCAAGTTCGCGATTGTTGGATGCGGCTCCGTGTCGGGGAACCGCTACTTTCCGCATTTAGGAGACTTGCCGCGGGGGCGTCTGACGGCGGTCTGCGATGTAGTGGCCGAGCGTGCGCGCCGTAGGGGAGAAGAGTTCGGCGTCCCCTATTACACCAACTTCGAAGAGATGATTGAGAAAGCCGACTTCGATCTGCTGGTGAACCTGGCGACGGTGCAAGAACATTACGCGCTGAATCTCAAGGCGCTCCAGGAGGGGAAGCACGTCTACACCCAAAAGCCGATGGCCAACACCGTGGCCGAGGCAAGCGCGCTGATCAAGGAGGCGGCCAAGCGGGCGCTGAAGCTGGTGGCAGAAGATGCCTGCCCCATCTTTCCGTACAACCTAGCTATCCGCAAGCTGGTCCAGGGCGGCGTCATTGGCAAGGTTGTTTGGGCCCGGAGCCGATGCACCCACTGGGGAGCGGCAATGATCGACAACTGGCCTACTGATCCCGCCTGGTTTTACCAGAAAGGCGCCGGACCATTGCGGGATGTCGGCATCGAACGCCTCCAGTTGCTGACCTCGATTCTCGGCCCAGTCCGGCGGGTGACGGCCATGTCGGGCATCAACCAGCCGGCGGTCGTCGTGCGCGGCGGGCCCAACAAGGGCAAGCGCATCGAGGTTGAAGAAGACGATGTCACGCTGCTCACGATGGACTTCGGCGATTCCATCTTTGCCATGCTGGACTGCGCCTGGATCGCCACCCCGTTTGCATCGCGTGTTCCAGACCTCGAAATCTACGGAAGCAAAGGCATTATTTCCAGCACCGGCGGGGGACCGAAGGCCAGACCCTACACCCTGGAGCTGTACCGCGACCGGCCGGAACTGGGCATCCGGGGCGCCAGTGTTATCGACCTGATCCCGCCGGTGAAACCGGATCCTCCTCCTCAGGTCTTGGGGTTGGCTCATGCGCTCGACTGCATCGTCGATAATACCGAGCCGATCCTGAGCGGCGAGCACTCCCGGCACTGCATCGAGATCATCGACAAGGCCTTCCTTGCAGCCCGGACCGGCATCACCCAGGCAATCGAAAACACGTTCGATTGCGCCAGATACTCCGAGGCGGTTTGTCCAAGTATGGCCCAAGGAAAAGCCCAACCAACGAAGGGCGGAGGAAACCGTTAGATTCCTGCAGAAGCACTTCGCCAAGGGGACCGGGGTGCGATGACGTATTGCTCTGAACCCGATCAGCCCTCTTGTAGTGCCTGCAAGCCGCATGGGCTAATAATAAGAGTGGGTCTTAGGAGGACAGCGTTGTGGTGTCTCTCTTGTTTCCGACTTCATTTGGGACGGCGTAACGCGAGGCGAGTTGTCAGCTTTGCCAACTCCCTTGTCGCCCGCCTGGGATTGACGCTGGCCCTGGCGGGCCTTTTGGTCGGCTTGGCCGCGCTGCTTCCACGCCAGACCCCACTCCAGGCAAAGCAGGTCGATATAACTCACGATCTGGCACATCGGTTCCGGTTCCGCATTCTTTTCGGCCTGAGGGACAAGACGCCTACTCGTTGGGATGGAACGATCAAAGTGACGCCGGGAGAAATCGAGAGACTTGACGGTTGGTTGTTGGATGCAGACGACGAGGTTCGGGGAACCACCGGCTGGAAGATCTCGACGAGGCACTCCCGGTTGATGGGTGAGCCGGCGGATCTCATACCTCCAGAAAAGTGGCCCGTGGTGGAGACGGGCATCATCGTCACCGTTGCCGGCTTTTCTGCCGATTCGAAGGTCGAGGTGCAGACAGCTTCCGGCGTCCTCTCCTTCCGCCTCGCTGATATCGCCTATGATCGGCCGCTGCTACTACTCGGCGGCACTGTGGAGGTGGACCGCGTGCCGGCGAGCGTCCAGCTCACCAACACTCCCGAGGAGCAGGACTTTCCAGCCGCGGCCGTTTCCCCGGACGGGACCGCCTGGATGGCCTACGTCCAGTACACGCAAAACGCTGAATACGAAAAGAGGAGGCAGCTGGCAGAAGAGCCAAAGGACTTCTCCTACTTGGCAGCGCCTCCCGGCGGCGATCAGGTATTCCTGATGAAGCTATCAAACGGCCGCTGGTCCGGCCCCTTCCCGGTTTCAAAACCGGGGAGTGACGTGTACCGGTGCGCCGTGGCGGTGGATGGACAGCAACGCGCCTGGGTGATCTGGTCACAAAACGTGAACCACAATTTCGATCTCTATGCCCGCGCGTTCGATCCCGGGGGCTCACCGTCGCAGGAGATTCGTCTCACCACTTCGCCCGGCCCCGACATTCACCCCGTCGCAGCCACGGATTCAACGGGCCGGGTGTGGGTGGCCTGGCAGGGATTTCGCGGGACAAACTCCGACATTTTCGCCATGCGCCAGGAGAACGAGAGTTTCGGCAGACCGCTCACGGTAGCTTCCACGTCCGCCAACGAATGGGAACCCGCCATCGCTGCCGGACCTCAGGGCACGGTCACAGTTGCCTGGGACACCTATTTGAAGGGCGACTACGATGTGTATATGAAGACTGCTCGGGCGGACGGTGGTTTCGGTCCGGCCACGCTGGTCGCCGGCAGCCTGCATTACGAGGTTCGCCCGAGTATCGGCTATGACAAAGAGGGCCGCCTATGGGCCGCGTGGGAAGAGTCCGACGAACGTTGGGCGAAGGACTTCGGCGCCTATGCGACAACCGGGACTGGCATTTACCACTCGCGGAGCATCGGGGTCAGGGTTTTTCAAGGAGGACGTTCCTTCCGTCCGGGCGTGCCGCCGGGCGCCGCGCTGCTCGGCCGGCAGCCTCGCGGAGAAGGAGAATCGACCGCTTCCTTGGCGCCCTTCCCGGATCCTTCGCTGGCGAAGCGCCGCACGCCCAACCTTTCCCCGCAGGTGCCGCCCAGGCCGAGAAACAGCTTCCCGCGCCTGGCGGTGGATTCTTCCGGCAGGGTGTGGATCGCCTATCGGAGCATCTGGCCGCCGTTGGGATACCTGATCCGGACGCTCTGGCACGAGAGTCTTGCCTGCTACGACGGGGATCGATGGGTCGGGCCCATGTTCGTTCCAGACACCGACAATTTCCTCGACAACCGCCCCGCGCTGGCCGCTCTGCCCAATGGCCGGCTGCTGCTGATCCATTCGCGGGATTACCGCGCCACCTCTGCGCAGTTTGGGCCAACCGAGCGTTTTAACAATGACCTGTATGCTTCTGAAATCGAGCTTCCGGGCAAGGGCAGCGCGACGCGGCTTGTCGCCGAGGAACCGCAGAAAACAAGGCCCGACCCGTTGGCGTTGGCCGAGCGGGAGGCCATATCACGCGCCCGTGGCTATCGCACGGAACTGGGCGCCAGCAAGCTGCAACTGATGCGCGGAGAATTCCATCGCCACACGGAGATCTCGCTGGACGGCGGCACCGACGGCGCCCTGATCGATATGTGGCGCTATGCGCTCGATGCGGCCGGCATGGATTGGGTCGGAAACGGTGATCATGACAATGGAGGCGGCCGCGAGTATTCGTGGTGGCTGGTACAGAAAACCACGGACGCCTACTTCCTCGATCGCTCCTTCATCCCGATGTTTACCTACGAACGGAGTGTCCGGTATCCGGAAGGCCACCGCAACGTGATCTTCTCCCAGAGGGGCGTTCGACCGCTGGCGCGCCTGATGCCGCGCCTGGCGCCCGATTCGGTTGGTTCTTCCCCCGACACTCGCATGCTTTACCGGTACTTGAAGCAGTTTGACGGCGTGTGCGCTTCCCACAGCAGTGCCACGGACATGGGCACGGACTGGCGGGATAATGATCCGGCCGTTGAGCCGGCCGTCGAGATCTACCAAGGCGACCGTCAGAATTACGAAATGCCCGGAGCACCGCGTTCGAACAGCGAATCGGACTCGATCGGAGGGTGGCGCCCCAAGGGATTCGTCTCGCGGGCGCTCGAGAAGGGCTACCGGCTTGGTTTCGAAGCCAGCTCCGATCACTACTCCAACCACATGAGCTACTGCAACGTGTGGACCGAGGCGCCCACCCGCCAGGAGATCCTGAAGGCCTTCAAGCAGCGCCACATCTACGGCTCCACTGACAACATCGTAGCCGTGGTTCGTTCCGGCGAGCATTTCATGGGTGATGAATTCACAACAGGCCAACCGCCCGTCCTTCAGGTCAAGCTGGTTGGCACCGCTCCCTTTTCAAAAGTGCACGTAATCCGTGATGGCGCGTATGTCTATTCGGTCGAACCGAAATCGCGGACGGTCGAGTTTGAATGGCGGGACAATAACCCGCGGCCCGGTCGCGTTAGCTATTATTATGTCCGCGGGGAGCAGGAGGACGGGGAACTGGTTTGGGCATCGCCGATGTGGATCCGGTACAACAGTCGGTAGCGGCCCTGGGCGGACCCGTGCTCGTCTTGAGAGCCGGTTGGGGAAGATGGACCTCAAAGGAATGCTGTTGCTTATCCTGTGTCTGCTCATCGCCTTTGTTGATGCAGGCGCGTCGGCTGCTTCGCCGGCCGAAACCCCGGTGCAGGTCGAGGTAGACATTTCAACTCGACATCAGAGGATCGACGGGTTCGGAACAAGCTTGACGGTTGGATTCGAGGCTTTCGAGCGAGGTCATTTCGACGAGGTGGTCCCTTACGGTGTCACCTACAAGCTGACCCCGAAGCAACGAGACGGCATTCTGACGACTGCCGTGCGGGAACTTGGCGTCAGCCACGCACGCCTCTGGCTCTGGCCGCTAGGCATCGAAGAGCAGAACGACAATGACGATCCTCAGGTGATGGACTGGAACGCATTCACCTGGGCAGGCCAAAGCGGGCGGCCGGCTTCTTCCGATATCTTCGACAACCGCCAGAACGGCATCATCGAATGGGGCGAGTTCCTCAAGAAGGCGGTTCCCCTTGGACTCACCAATTGGATACTGACGCCCGGACGGCTGCCTGGCTGGCTCCTGGCCCGATTCAAGGACCCTGCCGACACGACGAAGTTTGAAGAGTACGCGGAATATGCGGCGGCCCACGTGCTCTACCTGAAAAAGATGTACCGGCTCGAAGCCCCCTACTGGTCGATGTTTAACGAACCGGACGTCGCAGGCTGGAAATCCGCAGAACTCTGGATTCCGTGGATCAAGGCTACCGGGCGGCGTTTTCGCAAAGAGGGCCTGGCCACCAGGATTGTCTTCCCCGATACGGCCGGCGTCCAGGAAGCCGTCTCCCTGAGTGCCGAGGTGCTGCAGGACCCGGAAGTGCGGCAGTACCTGGGTGCGCTCGCCTACCACCACTACCGCTCGTCTGGCCATGGACCGCAGCCTTTCGTGAAGCTGGCCGCCGGGACGAGCAAAGAAGAAACAGCGAAGTTACTCGCTCAGGTCACCGACGGGCCACGCGCCATGGCGGAACTGGCAAGGCGGTACGGACTGCCCTCCTGGCAGACGGAGACTGCTTACTACCCAACACCGGTCAAGGGGCTATCGGAATGGGAGATTGGCCTCGCGCGTGCCAACGAGATCCATCTCGAACTCGTTTCAGGCGCGTCGGCTGTCGAGGGCATGAGCATGTTCTGGCCCGAAGCGGTCGATCCACGCTACGGTGTGACCGTCCGCCATGAAGGACACCACATTGTCGCCCGCAGCAACGGCCGGGTTGTCCGCCGCTGGGAGGTAACGAAGGACGCCGGGATCGTCTTCGCCCATTACGGGCGTTATGTGCGGCCTGGCGACTGGCGGGTGGCTGCGGAAACGGCCGATCCATTTGTGAAGGCCACGGCCTTCGTTTCCCCCACGAAGCGCACATGTGTCGCCGTGCTGATCAACAATTCCGAGGAAAGCAGAAAGATCATTTTGAAACTTAAGGGGCCGGAGTGGGCGGACGTGCGGCCGGCGGGATTCGTTACCGATGCCGCACGGACATTCAAGCCCCAGCAGGTCAGGAAAGCCGGAACGACCAATAGTCCCTTCGAAACGACGCTTTCTCCGAAGAGTATTTCCACCTTCGTCTGGTCACGCGAACGGGTACAACCCCTCAGGGTTCTGGCGGGACGATAAGACAGCCAGACAGCCGGAATATCGATTCTGCAACCGCCGGTTTGACTGCCGGCGGTCCCGGTGATCGCAAATTCAAAATCAAAGGAGAGCAACAATGGATCTGGAACTCGCGGGTAAGGTAGCACTGGTTACGGGAGCGAGCAGCGGCATCGGCAGGGCCACCTCGATACGACTCGCTGCCGAAGGAGTGAAGGTGATGCTAGTGTCGCGAAACGAAGCCAGGCTGGCTGAAGTGGTGCAAAGCATCCGGCAGGCGGGCGGCGAGGCCGAAGCGAGTGCGGGTGACGTGAGAGATGAGGCGTTCCTGGAGAGACCAGTTCAGGCGGCCCTCGGCGCGTTCGGGAGGCTGGATGTGCTCGTCAACGCCGCCGGCCACATCGCGAGCGGCACTGTTGAGAACACCTCCCTCCAGGAGTGGGACCGAATGATGGAAATCAACGTTCGGGCGGTTTTCCGGCTGATGCAACTTGCCGTCCCCCACCTGCTCCAGACCCGCGGCGCCATCGTGAACGTTTCGAGCGTGACCGGCACTCGTTCGTTCCCGGGGGTGCTTGCTTACTGCGTAGCCAAGGCGGCAGTGGACCAACTCACGCGCTGCGCCGCGCTCGAACTGGCGCCGCAGGGTGTTCGCGTCAACGCGGTGAACCCCGGGGTGGTAGTGACCGAACTCCACCGGCGCGGCGGCATGGATGACGCCAAGTATGCGGCATTCCTCGAACACAGCAAGACAACCCATCCGATGGGCCGCGTCGGCCGTCCGGAGGAAATCGCCGATCTAATAGCCTTCCTGGTTTCCCCGCGCGCCGGGTGGGTGACCGGCACCACGAACAACATCGATGGCGGCAGGGCTCTCACCTGCGCTCGCTAATCACCGGTGGGCGAGGCGAATCGACCGAGCACCTCGCGCGCAGCTCCTCGTTTTCATGGCGTTGTCCGGGAGAGTCAACCAATGCAACACCAACTTTCACGTCGCAAGCTTTTCGAGCTGACTGCCGCGGGCGCGGTAGCCGGCCCGTTGCTCCGTTGTCAGGAACCCGTTCCGCCGGCATTGGAAGCCGTGCGTACATTCGAGCGAAGATCCGCAGTCTCGCTGGTTAAGGGGGAGAGCCGGCGCCGCAACATCTCCGAGGCGCTAATTGGGATCGAGGACCAGATCGTTCCTCGATTGAGACGCAAGAAATACGCGATCATCAAGCCCAACATTGTTTCCCCGGCTGTCCCGTTGGCCTGCACCCACGCTGACGCGCTGCACGGCATTCTCGATTTCCTTGGGCCACGCTTCAAGGGGCCGGTGGTCATCGCCGAATCGTCGGGTGGCGACACGCAGGAGGGCTATGACAACTTTCAGTACCATCGCGTTGCCGCCGAGCACAAATCGCAGCAAGTGAGCCTCTTGGACCTCAACGCGGAAGCGAAATACGAGATCATTCCAGTACTCGACGCCGACCTGCGGGTTACCCCCGTGCGGCTGGCGACGCGTCTGCTTGACCCGGAAGCCTACATCATCTGTTGCGCCGTGCTGAAAACGCACAACACCGTAGTCGCCACGCTATCCGTGAAAAACATGGCGCTGGGCGCGCCGCTCCGATCGGCCCGGGGCGCCGCCAAGTGGAGCGACAAGGGCCGTTTTCACGGCAGCATCCGCCAACAAACTCACTTCGACATCCTGCTCGCTGCCCAGAAGCTGCAGCCCTTCTGGGGTGCAGCCGTTATCGACGGTTTCGAGGGGATGGAAGGTGACGGGCCCATTTCGGGCACACCGGTGCCGTCGCACGTCGCGGTCGCTTCCACTGATTACATCGCGGCCGACCGCGTGGGAATCGAAGTCATGGGCATCAACCCGGCATGGCCCGGCTACCTTAACTATTGCGCGCAATGCGGCCTGGGGCAGTTCGACATCGCGAAGCTCGATGTTCGCGGTGCAAGACCAGCCGAGGTCGCCAGAAAATTCCAGCTATCCAAGAATATCGATACCCAACTGCAGTGGATGGCACCGATGAGTCCTGTGGGCGGCAGGACCGGATGACTGCTTCTGTTCCCTCCAACGATCACAGACTGGCTGAAAACCTCCTCAGTTCCCTCGCCACACTCGCCCGGGCGGCCATTCATCGCCCAACAGAACTTGGCGACGGCCGCTAAGCATCCCAAACAGAAACGATGAGTGCTCGTTCGCACGGGGGCGCTGCCTGACGTCCTATTGAGCAAGTACGCCCGGAGGAGCACCGGAGAACGAATGGAAGAAGTTCTACAAAGAAGGAGCCTCCTGCTGCTGCCGGCTGTCTTCCTGCTGGTCAGACCGGTGGAAGCAACCGGCGCCACAAGCGCGCTCTGGACCTTCCCGGCCGTGCTGATCGCGTCGTTGGCGCTGGCTTGGGCGGCGGAATCGGCCCAGTTCTTCGTGTCCCAAGGTCTGGCCCTGGCGTTGCTCGCCTGGTTGCAGACTGCGCCCGAGTTCGCCGTCGAGGCCGTCATTGCCTGGAAGCAGCGGACCGACCTGATGATCGCCAACCTGACGGGCGCGCTGCGGTTGCTCACCGGTCTCGGCTGGCCGATGATCTACTTCACCGCCGCCGCGTTTCATAGGCGACGCTATCGCAAACCGCTCGGCCGGATTCAACTGGACCGCGAACACGCGGTCGAGGTGGTCGGGCTGATTCCCCCGATCCTCTACTTTTGCTTCGTCTGGTGGAAATCGCGGCTGGAACTCTACGACGGTTTGGTCTTGACCGGTTTCTATCTGCTTTATCTGTGGGTTCTGCGGAAGATGCCGGCCAAAGGGGAGGAAGTGGTCGAGGAGTTGGAACTGGTGCCGCGCAAGATCATGCAGACGCGCCCGCCCCTCCGTTCCATCCTCATCCTATGCCTGTTCGCTGGCGGCGGCGTCATGATCTTCGCGGTGGCCGGGCCGTTCCTGGCGAGCATGCTGGCCATTTCCCTGAGCCTCGGTGTGCCATCCTTTGTCTTCGTCCAGTGGGTGGCGCCATTCCTCTCTGAATTCCCCGAAAAGGTGTCCGCCTTCTACTGGGCACGGACGATCAGCAAGGCGCCGGTGGCGCTGATGAACATGGTCAGCTCCAACATCAACCAGTGGACCATGCTGCCCGCCCTGCTTCCGGTGGTTTACTCGATCAGCCTCGGCCGGCTGTGCGCCATTCCCTTCGGCGGTCGCCAGGAAGTGGAGATCCTGATGACCATCGGCCAGGCGCTGGTAGCCATGATGCTGTTGATGAACATGAACCTGGCGTGGTGGGAAGCAGCCGGCCTTCTTTTTCTCTGGGCTACTCAGTTTGTCCTCTCTCCCTTCGGGATGGCGTGGGTAAACGAGGCTGTGACGGCCGCCTATTTCGGTTGGTTTCTCATTGAAGTGATCAAGAACCTGACCGGGCGGCGGAACTGGTGCGCTATCCGAGTCTTTGCCGAGCTTCTGGCCGAAACCAGAGCCCACAACCGGGGTGCGCAAGCCGTCCCTCGATGGACGGTCCGGGCAGCAGAATAAACTCGCGTTTCGCCAACTGCAGCCAACCAGCAGGCTGGTCCGGGAGGACTGGCGAGCTGGTTGGCTGTAGCGTTTTTGCGGGAACCTTTCCAACGTCCAGTCGTAATTGTCTAGCGCCATAGCACACCTGAAACAATTCCTGCACCTCTTGTTTCCCGACTTTGGTGGTCTGGCGCGTGGCAAAGGCGTCGAACCCGCCAGGCGATGACCATTTCCGGCTTGACGATCACCAATGCAGATCGCCAGTCGCTCCAGATTCCGCATAGCCAGGCCCACAGAATACGGTCTGCTGCGGTCAGCCTCGGTCGCTTCTTGACTGAGCGCCGGAGGACACCGATCTGACGGCGGAGGGCCAGGTTTTCTAATTGAAGAGCGGCGCGTGTCCGGAACAATGACAGGAGGGCGCGAACCAGCACGAGCGACACTCCGAACGTCGATAGACAGAGGTTTCCGGAAATGCGCAAACCCCATGTTCTCGGATTGTTCAGGATTTGCGAGAGGCACAATCGGGGCTTGTACGTTATTTATGCAGAGATCGTTAATATCCTCTCAGCATGCCAATTGTCTCAATCAGTGCCTTCACGTTCTCAAACGGGAAACCGCTGTCGATTTCGACGTAAAACCAGCCGCCACCGTCCGCTACCGAAAACGTTTCGGCAAGTCCGTATACGGCCCGCCGCACCTGATCCGGTGTGCCTTTGCACATCAGGTCGCCGCGGTCCGGATGCAGCGCGATGGCAATCCCGGCTTCCCGGCAGAACTTTGCCAATGCAGCATGGTCATAGGCGTTCAACTGGGGCCAGATCGCATCGACCTTCAGTTCGGCTAAATCTTCGAGCAGCCGGCGTCCGCACCCGCAGGAGTGAAAGAACACCATCTTGCCGGCGTCCTGGATCGGCTTCATCAGTGCCGCATAGCGTGGTTTGAAGAACCGCCTCCAAACCGCGGGCGAGAGCATCAGTGTGGATTGCGTAGCGAAGTCGTCGCCGAACTGAATCGCATCGACGCCGCGCGCCAGCAGGTAGCGGATGACCATGGCTTGGTGGTCCATAGTCAGGTCCGCCAGCCGGTTGATCTGCGGCGTGTCAGTGCCGATGTCCATCAGGACATCCTCGAAGCGCCGGACCGCGTGCATCACCTCAAAGAGGCTGATCCACCCGCTTTTGAGAAAGTAACACTGTTGATGGAGGTGGGCCCTTGCTCGGGCACGTTCGAAATCGGGCCCGGACCCCGCGGGTAGCAGTGGGGGGCGGAACGAACTCAGGCCCGCCCAGTCGTCCAGAGGACGCTCGAGAGGATGCCCCGCTACGCCAAAGATGATCTGCTTCCACAGGACCCCCCACTCGTCACGACGAAGCTCGCTGTAGTGGCCGTCACGGTCGACCCATTGCGGATCGGGCCTGGCGCAGGGGAAGTCCTTGCTGTCTCCGAAGTCGCCCGGGTACCGTTCCCACAGCCGATGCAGCTTCTCACCGTGCTCGTACGAGCCGGCCGGCGAGGCATGATACTCCAGGGGAACTACGTCGGGATGGGCAAACCGCAAAGCGGCAAAGACACGCTCTCTGGGAACCATCATTCTAGGGATGCTCGACATCGACCCATTGTCCTCCGGCCGCGTGGCTTTTCATAATGGCCTCCATCACCGCCGTCGCACGGCATCCGTCTTCGACGGTCGGAAGGAGCACCCCGTCCGTGTCCCTGCTGTTGCGCCCCTCGGCGATGAACGTGAAGATGTTGCTCATCAGGTTGCGGAAGGCATCCGGCCACGCTTCGTTGTGTCCTCCAGGCAGGGTGGCGTAGCCGCGTGCCTTGGTTGAGCCGGAATTGGAGTGAGGCCGATTTGAGTTAAAGAAAATTCCGCGCTTCGCGCGGGGATTTTCAAGGCATGGGGAAATCTATCGAATCCGATGTGAGAGAGGGGAGGACGGCGCGACCCGCCGTCCTCCGGTTCATCGTCCTCGATGAGTTTCCACCGGGCTATCCCTGGGCACGGTTGCATCCCTGCAGAGCCGGCTTCTGTTTCACCCGGCAACATCAGTTTACCTCCGTGGCCGTTTGGCTGCCAGCCTGGGCCGCGGCCTGGTGGCGGAGCCGGCGCAGTTCGCGGGCGGCTTCCAGCTTGCGGTCGCGTTCGGGGAAGATCTGCTGCTGGCGGCCGTCGAGCATGTCCTGCGGGGTCACGCAGCCGATGGCGCTGAGACTGGCCGCTTGTCAGAGGGGCTACCGCGTGCGGTTCACCACCGCGGCGTCGCTGGCGCATGAGCTGATCGAAGCCAAGGACGAACGGCGGCTGATGCGCTTCCAGACGCTGCTGTCCGGCTTCGAGCTGCTGATCATCGACGAGTTGGGCTTCGTGCCGCTGTCGAAGACCGGGGCGGAGTTGCTGTTCGAGGTCTTCAGCAGACGTTACGAGCGCAGCGCCACCCTGGTCACCAGCAATCTGCCGCTTGACGAATGGACCGAGGCCTTCGGATCCGAGCGGTTGACGGGCGCGTTGCTGGACCGGCTCACGCACCACGTCCACATCCTGGAGATGAACGGGGAGAGCTACCGGCTCAAGGACAGCAAGCGCCGGCAACTTGGGAAGCCCCGCTCCTAGCCACCGCCCGCCCATCCGCGGCGTCGATTTGCAAGGGCGGCTTCCGCTCCGGCCTAAACGCGCCGCCCTACGGGCGTCGCAGGCCTACGCTCCAGCCGCCCCTGCAAATCCCTCAAACCAAAGCCCCAGCCACCCATGAACGGTCTAGTTTCCCGCCGCCCTGGCGGTCTAGTTTTACTCCGCCCTTGACACTTTTTGGGGCCTGGTCACCTCGACGGCTTTGAACATGATTGTGGTTCCGGCCATGTACCTCACATTCGGCCGCCGCGAGGCGGGGAAACAGACAGCGGCGTAGGAAGCCGGGTCCACAGCAGGCCTGCGCCTACGCGCCGATCTCAGCGGTGCGGCTGCGGTGACGGTGCCGGGCCGCTCCGCTTTCCGAGTTGCTGCAGCGCGGCTTTGAAGCCTGCTGCAAGCCTCTGAGCCGGTCCCTTCCCCTAATAGTGCAAGAAGATGATTTCCGGCTGGACGTCAATTTCCGCTGGGTTTCGATATACATTGGTACGTTGGAATGGGGAGCAGACAAACGCTGGTAAACGCAGGTCAAATCTGTCAGATCTGCGTTTATCTGCGTCCCATTTCCAGGTCGCTTATGTCGTTTCTCAAACGTCGTGCCTGGCTCGCTTCTCTTGTACTGCTGTCCCTGTTATTCGGCGGCTGTTCCAGGAAAGCGTCGGAGCCGGTGATCGGGGTGACGCTGGTGACCAAGGAGCATGTCTTCTACCACGATCTGGAACGGGGCCTGCGCGACGAGGCGCAGAAGCAAGGCTTCCGCCTGGTGGTCACCTCCGGCGATTGGGACCTGGCCCGGCAGCAGAACCAGATCAAGGACTTCATCACCCGCCGCGTGAGCGCCATCGTGGTTTGCCCGGTGAATTCCTCCGGGGTGGGGCCGGCCATTGCCGAGGCGCGGCAGGCCGGCATTCCCGTGTTCACCGCCGACATTCGGGCGCTCAACGCGCCGGTTGTCTCTCACATCGCCTCCGACAACCGCGAAGGGGGCGCCATGGCGGGGAGGTTCATGGGGCAGTTGCTGGCCGGGCGCAAGGAAGCCAAAATCGCCATCATCCACCAGCCGGTCACCGAAACGGCCCTGGAGCGCGTGGCCGGCTTCCAGGAAGCGATCGCCGCATTTCCGAACGTGAAGGTTGTCGCCGCGCCCAACGGAGACGGGGTGCGGGACCGCGCCATGCGTGCCGCAGAAGACGTCCTGCAGGCCTTTCCCGACCTGGCCGGCTTTTTCGGCATCAACGACGACAGCGCGCTGGGCGCGGTGGCGGCCATCGAAAGCTCAGGCCGTAAGGGGCTGGTGGTGGTCGGCTTTGACGCCACACCGGAGGCCCGCGACGCCATCCGCCGCGGCA
>Ga0315279_10001460_pt1 | contig 39329 bp, 35 predicted proteins | sample YL17G06_20_MG_FD_203694 | JGI IMG/M metagenome (GOLD analysis project Ga0315279, IMG submission 203694) | Sediment microbial communities from Yellowstone Lake, YNP, Wyoming, USA - YL17G06_20 | ecosystem: Environmental > Aquatic > Freshwater > Lake > Sediment | place: USA: Wyoming | collected...
CAAGGTCAAGATTGAGACCATGGCGATAGGGACGACTGCGGTCCCGGATTGGCTGGTAGACTTCATGGTGCAGAACTACCTCCAGCCGCGCTACAAGTTTGACCTGAGCAAGCCCTTCGAGCTTCCAGACCACGTGACCCGCATTGAACTGGGTTTGGGCCAGGCTACCTTCTATCGAGCCATCGGGCCATTGAGTCATTGAGTGATTTGGTGATCTGGTGATTGAGTGAATGCGAAGAGCCAGTTTGCTTTTCAATCACACAATCACTCAATCGCTAAATCACCCGATGAACCGATGGACCGATGGACCGATGAACCGATGGCGCGTCGCTACAAATCATACGCAGCGGAAACGGGTGTTTCCTACCGGTATTCTTTTACGGCCCGCCAGCGCGTTGTCCGGCCGGAAGGGCAGGGCTCCGGAAGTGATTACATCTTCGTGGTGACCGCCGACCAAGGAGCTCCCTTTACCCTGCGCATCTTCGTCTCCGATCGGGCGACCGCCGCATGGCGGGGAGCCCACGGGCGGGAGCTTGATCCAACCGAGCAGTACGCCGCCGCCAAGATGCGCCTTTTTCGTGGCTTTGATGAACACGCGGACCTGCGAGCGGAATGGCTGGGTCTCGTGGTGGATGAAACCAACGTCGAAGACCTCCTCGCCCCCCTCGACCTCGTCTAGCAACGCAGCGCAGTCCGTCAGTTGACGGACTGCGGCGTCCGCTGAGGTCACGGGCTGTAACTGTATTTTGCGACCCTCAGTAAGGCACCATCTTTCTCATTGCAGTGCGTCCTGCTGTGTCCTATCCTTGGGCCTCGAATACCCAGGTGGAGAAACCCATGACAAAGCCTATGGTGAAACGTCGCGACTTCTTGATGGCGGCCGGGGTCTCGGCTACGGCACTCGGCGCATCCCGGAGCATGAACGCCCAGGAAACTGGATCCCCGGCCTCGCCCGAGGCGCTTCCTGCCGACACAAAGTTTCCTAAGCTCGCCCTGATCACCCGCTACTCGCCACAGAAGCTGGAGTTTGCAGCTTCGGCGGGTTACGAAGGCGTGGTCATCCCTCTCGACGATTTTTTCGACCCTGACAAACTCAGTGACTCGCAGATCGACCAGATCCTGAACACCGCGCGGCAAGCGGGCGTGCGCATCCTTAGTATCGAATGCACGGGGAAGATGAATCATCTCGCTCGCGATCCCGCTCAACGTCGCAACGTGCATGCCCGGTTCGTCCGTTGTCTGGAGTTTGCCCATCGACTTGGGTGCAAGTTTGTGGGCACTTTCAGCGGCGGGGTACCGGGCGCGCCCGTGGACGACCAGGTTAAAGAACTGGCCGAGGTTTTGAACGAGCAATACTTGCCGGTCTGCGACAGGCTTGACCTCGGCATGGGCCCCGAAAACTATCCAACCGAGGAGAACTTCGCCACCGTGCCCGCCATCTGGGAGAAATTGATGGCGCTGGTTCCCAACCACCGCTTTGGCCTGGAATTTGACCCTTCTCACTTCGTCCGGCAGTTTATTGATCCCATCCAAACGGCGTGGGATTTTCGCGACCGGATCCTGGCGGCGCATGCCAAGGATACCGAGATCATTCAGCCGGTGCTGCAGAAGGTGGGCATTCACGGCAAGGGCTGGTGGCGTTACCGCATTCCGGGCCAGGGGCTTGTCGACTGGACTAGATTTTTCACCGTGCTCCTCCAAGCCGGCTTCCGGGGTGGCGTGGCGGTGGAACATGAGGATCCGTTCTGGGATGCGCCGCCAAGCAACGACGGGTCCGAGTTCCCCCAAGCCCGGAAGGATGGGTTCATCCTGGCTGCTCGTTTCCTTCGCCAATACATCCCGGGGCGCTTGAAGGGATAGCCGTGAGACCCTGACGTGCTCCCCGTGCGGGGCTGGGGTCGCGGTTGCCTGTGCCAGCGCGCAGTGCAGATTTGTTTTCTAACTCTCCGGCTCTTAGCCGTGGGAAATGAAAAGCCGCAGCCTATCAAATGACGGGCTGCGCTACCCACTAACAAAAGCGCCGAAAGTTACGTGATTCCACCCCTTGGGAGGCTAAGTATGGACCGCCGCAATTTTCTGAGGCGCAGCAGTGGCGCATTGACTGGAGTGTGGGCCATCCAGAGAGGCATTCATCCCTTAGCTTTTGCGGAGCCCCTGGCGCTCGCGGGGCCTGGGCAAAATGAAGAAAACCCGAACTGGGCGGACGTGAAGCTCGGCGCAACGGCGCTAGCTTCGTCGCATTCCGACACCCCGCCCTGGGGCTACTTACCCGGCAACGTTTTCGGGGAAATCCTGCAATCGAGCTGGGAAACCGAAAAGGAAACCTCCGGCGCGTGGCTCGAAATCGATTTCGCCAAAGAAAGGCCTGTCAGCGAGCTCTGGATACTGGCAAAGCCGCTTCCCTACGACATCGTTCTTGATCCTTACATGAGGGGCGGCAAGATGGCGGCGCCGCGGAAAATCACCTGCTCCTTTTCCGGCGGGTCTCCCGTCCGCGCCGAGTTGCGCCAAGCCATGTATTTCCAGATTATTTCACTCCCCCAAACGCCGAGGACGAAGTCCGTCCGAATCACGATCGACGATACGTGGCCGGAACCGCATTCCCAGGGAACGGGGCTCGGGAAAGTTCGAGTGTTTGCCACGCCTCACGCGCCTTCGTTCGAGATCACGGCCTGGGCGATGTATGACGCGCGCGAGGGGAAGGCACTACAGTCGGCCACCATCGACATGGTGAACCCGGGCTCCGAGGTTGCCGGGGCGCGCCTGGAAGTGGCTCACGAGGGAAACACTTTGATGAGCGTTCCGCTCGAGATCATCCCTGCGCACTCGGTGGTTCGTCAGAACATCTGGATCCCCGCACCGTTTGAAGACCAGGCGATGGAGTTCAGAATCGTTGACGAGAAGTCGACCTTCACCGCGTTGCGAAAACTGCAAGTTGCGGCGTATCGCTCCTACTTCGACGGCGGCAGCTTCAACCTCCTGACCACCAACCACAACGACCTCGGCTGGCTCGACACTCAACCGGTGACTGCCGATTACCGCTCTGCCGAGCTGGTCCTGCCCGCGATGGACTTGCTGAAGAAATATCCCGACTTCCGCTATTCGATGGAGTCCGTCATCTACCTGATGGAGTTCCTCGATCGGCACCCCGAGAAGCGCGACGAGATGGCGCAGTTGATGCGTGAAGGAAGGTTCACGTGGGGGTGTTCCTACGTGCAGAACCTGGAAGTGCGCGTGGGGCCGGAGAACCTCATCCGGCAGTTCTACCTGGGGCGGCGGTGGCTGAAGAAGAACTTTCCGGGCGCCGACACACGTCACTACTTCAAGACGGATCCGGCGGGCATGACGTGGCAGATGCCGCAAATCCTCACCAAGGCCGGCATCAAGCACGTCATCCAGGGCCGCTTCCCTTGGGGCTTCTATAACTGGGAAGGACCGGAGGGCTCGCGCATCTTTGTCTTCGCGTTCCGCTACGGTGACCCGCGCCTCCTGCCCAATCCCAAGGGTAACGAGGGTTGGCTGAGCTACGCGGAGGCGCGCGAATATTACTACGCGCCCCGGCAGTTGCCGCGCCTCATGATCTATGACTTCAATGGAGACTACCTGCCGCCGCCCCCCGACCTGATCCCCTACGTGCACGCGCAGAATGAGGCTATGCAGCGGTTCGCCGCGCAGTGGAACGACCGTTTCAGCGGGCAGCCCGCACGGCAGATCAAGCCTCCTGTCATCCGGTTCGTGGAGGCGGAAGAAATCCTTCAAGAGCTGACTCAGCATGCGTTGAACATTGAAACGGTGAAGGGCGACTGGCCACTGAACTGGGCCTACTACGATGAGCCCGCACATCGGGCCGGGTTGCTTGCCGGACGCGAAGGGCACAATCGAATCCTGGCCGCCGAGCGCCTCGCCGTAGCCTTGAACTGCGCAAACGGAAGCGAGTTGTATCCCGAAAGAGCCTTCGAGGATGCCTGGAAACAGAACTGCTGGCCCGATCACGGCTGGGGTGGAAACAGAGGGACAGAAACAGACGCGAACTACATCAAGGCCTTTGATACGTCGCGCGAACGCGCGGACAGGCTGCTCTCGGACGCCGGCGCAAGGCTGGCACGAAGCGTTCCGAAGAAGACTGCCGAGCAGATCCCGCTGGTGGTGTACAACCCGCTTGCCTGGCGACGCACGGACGTCGTGAGATGCCGCCTTCAAAAGCCCGCAGGCTGGGACTCGTTCCGCCTGCGCAACGATGCCGGCAAGGAGGTGCCGTACCAGGTTGTGAGCGAAGCCCCGCACCGTATGGTGCAGGGCGAAGCTTCAGCCGGACAGGAAGCGGAAGTGGCTTTCATCGCGGATGATGTCCCGTCCTTGGGCTACCGCACCTATTACCTTGAGTCTTCATCCTCACCCCTCCCGGCAGGCAAGGCACTGACCGGGGATGTCATGGAGAACGACCACCTGCGCGTGGTTTTCGGTGCGGGCGGAATCAAGAGCCTCTATGACAAGCGGCTAAAGCGCGAAATACTGCGGACGGACAAGTTCTTCGGCGGCGAGCTCTTGCAGTTCACAGCCCCCGGCAACGCTTGGGACGATTACGAAACCGTAAACATGAAGGACTTCGACAAGACGAGCAACCACACTTTCTCCATCCGCAGGTTCGTCGAGGGGCCGGTGGTCACGAGCGCGATACGTGAGGCTGAGTTCAAGCACTTCCGGTTGCGCCAGGCGTTCCGCCTCTTCCCCCAATGCGACCGCGTGGAGATGGACGTGGACGTGCTCCACTGGGACGGCGCGAAGGAACGCGAGCTGCGCGTCGCCTTCCCCGTGGACTTGCCAGATACCTTCCGACTGAGCTACGAGGTTCCCTTTGGAACGGTCGAGATCGGCAAAGACGAAATCGATTTCTCGCTCTTGCCGCCCAACCCGGACTGCCAGTTTGTGTCGGCGATCTATGGAGGTGACAAGGCGTTGCCCTTCCGGGAAGCGATCAACTGGGTTGACGCTTCCTCGGACCGATACCTGAAGTTCGGGTGCCTGGCGGCCTCCGACTGCACCGTGCACCTGTTTGCTGATCAGACGAGCAACCCCGTCTCTTACCCGGTGTTGCAGCACGTGTTGCTGTCAACCCGCAAGAGTATCGCCTGGAATCCGGATTACTGGTTCACTCAGGAAGGCAGTTACCACTTCCGCATGGCGCTCTACCCTCACGCGGGCGGATGGCGAGCGCGGTATCGGGACGGCATAGCCTTCAACTACCCGCTGTTGCCCTTTGTCGCAACCGGAGAGCCGCCAAGCGGCTCGTCGCTGCCCGAAACGGCCGAGTTTCTGCTGCTTGAACCCTCCAACCTCATCGTCACCGCGATGAAAAAGTGCGAGGATGACGATTCGGTGGCTGTACGGTTCTACGAGGCGGAGGGCCGCCCGGTCCGTGCACATCTTCGCTTCTTCAAGCCGGTCAAGCAGGCGTGGAAGACGAACCTGATCGAGGAGGAACCGGATCCTTTGTCTGTCGGCTCGAACGGCACGGTAGAACTTGAAGTCAATCCGTGGGAGATCGTGACGCTCAAGCTGGCAGTCTGAAAGGACGTTTTGTGCCACTATTTTATTGACAGGGAGAGGCATCGGAATTAGGGTGGGAACAGGTTCCATACAAGCAAGGGAGACGACAGCCCATGACCGGAATTCAGTTCGTAACCGACGCAAAAGGTCGCAAGACCGGAGTGCTCATCGACCTGAAGAAACACGGAGCCGTTTGGGAGGATTTCTGGGATGGCCTCGTGGCCGAATCACGTCGCAAAGAGAAAAGCATTCCCTACGAGCAATACCGGGCGAATCGCCTGAAGAGTACTCATCCGCGTGGCTAAATTTTCTATCGACATCAAGGCATCCGCCCAGAAGGAGCTGGACGCTCTGGACAATGCGCTGTTTGCGCGGATCGACCGCAAGATTATGTCCCTTGCTGACAATCCCAGACCCGCAGGGTGCAAGAAGCTCAGAGGGTACAAAGACCAATGGCGCATCCGCGTGGGCGATTACCGCGTCGTCTATCTGCTGGATGACGCGAAGGCGCTTGTGACCATTGTCCGCGTCGCGCACCGCAAAGAGGTCTACGAGTCGTGACGGACAAGCGAACTAATTCCCCTCAACTTTCCACGCGGCCTGGCGGCGCTGCGGATGCTGTTCGATTGGCTCGCGGGCTGGCGCAGACGGCCGGTTCTTAGAGTCTGCGCCAGCCAGACAGGAGCAGCCAATAACATCGGGCGTGTTTGATCAAACGTACGTCGCTTTTCAACAGCCGCTGCTGCAAGCTGGTCAGCGACCGAAGAGCCCAAGCAGCCCAAACAGGATTAGGTAACAGCCTACGATATATCTGAGGAGCTTGGGGAACATCAGAATCAAGATGCCTGCGACCAGGGAAACAATCGGCGAAAACGAAGTGAAGCGCAGCGTCAACGCGCCGCCCCTGGTCTGCGCGAGAGCCGTGGTGGTCAACAAGCCGAATAGCACTATGGAGAAAACGCCTTCTTTGAGTTTCAATGCACACCTCCTCTTATGAAGAGAGCGCCCTAAACTGAGATTTCTTTTTTCGATTCTCGACCGACCGATAACATACACGTGACCGCCACTGAATACAACTCTCCAGTGGGGCGGGCTGGCGCAGACGGTCGCTTTAGGGCAGTAGGCAGCGAGCGCCTTTTGCGAGTCCCGGCGAGCCGGGAAAAGCGGGAGGCGGGCAGCTTTTCGTAGCGGCCGGCTTTAGCCGGGCAGCTTGTGGATGTGAAAAACTGCCGCCCTCCCGACGTTGTCGGGACAGGTTCCGGGCGCCTCTACGAAAACCATCGCGTTCCGGGATCTTCGTGCAAACTCCCAAACCCCGCCCCCGGAGGCTCCGGAGCTCGGACGTCGGACCCTGTATCCCCAGCCCCAAGCCCCGAATCCCGAGTTTCGCCCCTTGCCCCCTGACACTTCGGACCTCGGACTTCGGACATCGGACTCTTTATTTCCCACAAGTCCCTTGGGGAAAGCGCACACCCCGAAGAACGGGGGTCTGCGCCAGCCGGCGGTTGTTTCGAGTAGGATCAAAGTTTGTCGCCCTTCACGAGCTTCTTCGAAGGGCGCGCCCGGTAAGGATGAAAGTGCCGTAGTATCGGTGCGGTGGTCCGTTGGCAAAACCTCTTCAAGACCTCTACCCATCCGGTCCAATATGCAATCTCGATCGGGTCATGTTTGCGCCGCATCTCCTCGAGAGTTTGCTTCGTCCGGCTTAGGTCGCTCTCGAAAATCTCTTTGGTCTTTAAGCCGAGAGCTGTTGAAGTAAGCACGTCACCAAGAGCGTGCAGCAAGCCGTCCTGGTACATGGCCGAGGCGAGCTTGCCATGAGACTCCTGGCCCATTTTGGCGTGGGTTGACGCGACCTGCCTTCGTGCGCGTCGCATGAACTCGAGTAATTTCTCTGACGGAATCAAATTCTTCTTCTCCAGCCTTGTCCGCAGCGCTCTGACGAACAGTATGTCAGAGGTCTTAACCAATTCGATTCCACGCTCCTTCCAGAAGGAAACTGCCTCCGGCGTAGCATCGAAATCGACGGCATAGGCAAGTTTTGTGAAGTGACCCAGCGTAGCGGTAATCCCATTCCACACCTCTTGGAAATCCGCATCACGCATGCTGTATCCGACAAATAAGAACGTCTTCGTCGCCATCAAGTCTTTCAGTTTATTGAAGATCAGTGGATTCTGCTTCATGCAAGCGTCGTAGTCAGACTGAGTTGCGACGACCGAATAGGGCCGTGTGATGCATCCATGTATCTTTAGCACCTGCCGTTTCCTGTCATCCCAAAACGCAAGGTCGCGATCTTCCACCATGGGCACCAGGACATCAAGGGCCCTCTCCAAGAATGGATCCCAGTTCGTCGTCACGAAGCGGTTGAGGTAAGGAATTTCAGCAATCGGCTCCGTGAAGGACATGGCGAGCCATTTTTCTTCCCCTTGAGCGCAAAAGTGTTCAATCCTCGAGATTGCTTCCGTGATCAAGCGGTTGTGCCGTCCGCCATCAACATGGTCGCAGAAATATTGCATTAACACTGGAAAGGATGGTGCGTCCGCCTCACTGGGATAGCCTGATTTTTCCTTAACCTGATCGTAAAAGCTCGGGGTGCCTTGTCGCCTGCGTTCCGTTGTACTGCCGGCACCAGCGAAGATCACACAAATCCCACGCAGCATGTCTTCGTAAATGCGGGATACAAAGGACTCCGCTACAGCGACTGGGTTCTCGATGGGTTTTTCTCTAGCCTTGGGCCGCGACGTTCGATTTAGGTTCGGATGGGTCATACGCTTTAAGGCTCCGTTGCAGAGTATACTCTAAGTAATCCTTTTGCGCCTTTGCCCCGCGCCTCACGATCCGCATGCAGCTCCGCAGGCTTACCCCGCTCACGATGGCCTTTTCCAAATGACACCATTACCAATTCGTCCCTGGAATTGACCGTAGGTTTGTCATCGAAGGAGAAGCCCACGGTCACGAGAGGTCGCCCGCCATTAAGATCGGGGGACTTTCAGCCGCGGCGACACCGTGGTTAGCCGCTTTCTGAAGCGCCGTACGGGGCTGGCGGCAAGGTCGGTGACGCCCCCACCAGCGCGGGTACGGGGCTCGCCGTGGGCTTTCGTAGGGGAGGGGCTTTACCAGTGTGTGTGAAAACCTTATGGGGGGCCTGTAGCGGCGCTCTGCGAGCGCCGAGGCATTGAAAACACAAGACCGGCGGTCATAGACCGCCGCTACAGCACGACTTTTCACACACGCTCTTTACGCTCCTCCCGTCCTGTTTCCCCCTCGGCGGACTCCCGTACCACGAACTCACGGCTTGGCGGTGCGGGCGCTGCGGATTTGCCGTGGCTAGCGCCCACCAGCCGCAGCCTTCAAGAACCCGTCAGATGACGGGCCACGCTACGTGCCGTGATTTGAAGGATGACGGAGGACTAAGGGCAAGGGCGGCCCGAAGTATGGCAGGATGTCTAAATGGCAACACGGAAGATGACGATCACTTTGCCCGCGAATCTGGCAGAACAATTCGTGAAGAGGATTCCCGCCAGACATCGCTCTCGCTACCTGGCGGAGGCTCTTGCCCAAAAACTCTCCGAACGCGACCAGCAGCTTATTCGCGCCTGTGAAGTTGCCAACCGCGATCCCGAGGTGCACGCCATTGAAAATGAATTCGACGCCATCGCCGAAGAGGTCCGCGAGCCCTGGAGCAATGCCCCGGCGCGGCGAGGCTGCTCCGAAGCTGTGAAATGATCTTCTCGGCTCACCGCGGAGGCGCAGAGAAAGCGCGTTTCTCTTCCGTCTCTGCGTCTCGGCGTCTCTGCGGTGGGAGACATTCCTTCAGAGCTTCTCCGAAGCGAAGAACGCCCTGCCTTAGGGCGCCATTTTGCGTCCCGAATCGAGGTAGCAGAGTGGCGAACTACTTACCCTCTTTCATTTGTTGGGCAAGCCAGTTTTCGATGCCTATCTCGCGGATCGCATTCAACCGCGCCTCGAGACCGTCGGTGTGTCCCTCTTCGTCTTTCACCATCCGTTGGAACAATTCCCGCGTTCCGTTATCGCCCGCGTCTGTGCACACTTTTATCGCAGCGTTGTACTGCTGAACGGCGTCGGTTTCATCCTTCAGGTTGTCCTCGAGCTGCGCCTTGACGTTGGGAGAGATCTTGGGAGTGAGCGTAATATCCACCACGGGGGTCCCGTCGAGGAACAGAATCCGCTCGATCAGCCCCTCCGCGTGGCGCATCTCTTCGATGGCTTGCTTCTTGATCTCGCTGGCCAGCCGGCCGTATCCCCAGCTTTCGCACATCTCGGCCTGAACCATGTACTGAACGACCGCCGTCAACTCCGCCTTGAGTGCAGCGTTTAATTGCGAAAGAACGTCCTTGTCACCGCGCATTGTGTCCTCCTGAGACTATTTCCAGCCGAAGTGATAATAGGCGGAGCCGCCGCGCTGGTCAAGGCAATGCTAATCCCGATCCCGAGCTTAAACGGCTTTCGTCGCAGCGGTCATATTCTTTCGCCTTTGGGATCGGGGCTAATCCCTCCCGCGCGTGATCAGGCGCAGCACTTGGCGAAGGGGGTGAGAAGGTTCTGCGGCTCCATGAATCCGCGGACCCGACGGGGCGGCGCCAGCCGGTGCTCAGTCGTGCGGGCATGCCTGTGCATGCGCTGGCCGAAAGCTGCGCGGCGACCTTTCCCGTAGGCTCCAGGTTATAGGGCGCAGGTCGAGTGTGCTAGAGTAAGCGGCGATCGAATCCAGGGAGTCTGGGCGAGAAGTCTTTGCTTACAGGGAGATGATGAAAATGCGCAGGCTGCTTGCCGTTGTGGCAATTCTTGTTGTCACCTTATGCGCTGCTCCGAGTGCCCCGGCCCAGCCGGGGCCGACTGACGAGCAGCGCCGCAAGGCCGAGGAGCTCCGGGATTACATTAAGGCCAATTACACCAAGTCGGAATACATGGCGCCGATGCGCGACGGCGTGCGTCTCTTCGTCGCCGTTTACGCGCCTAAAGACAGCTCGAAGCAGTACCCCATCTGGATGCTCCGCACGCCGTATACGGTAGCGCCCTACGGTGTCGACGACTATCGCGGCTCTCTCGGCCCCTCGGAGTTTTTCGTGCGCGAAGGCTACCTCTTCGCCTACTGTGATGTGCGCGGCCGCGGCAAATCCGAAGGCACATTCGAGCACGTCCGGCCGTACATTCCCAACAAGACTGCACAGAACCAAGTCGACGAAGCCAGCGACACCTACGATACGATCGAGTTCCTTTTGAAAGCGCTCCCCAACCACAACGGCCGGGTCGGTATTTCCGGCACGTCGTATCCCGGCTTTTACGCCACCCTGGCGGCGCTGAGCAGGCATCCGGCGCTCAAGGCAGTCTCCCCGCAAGCGCCGGTCACGGAATGGTTTATCGGCGACGATTTTCGGCATAACGGCGCGCTCTATCTGGCGCACGCGTTTGGTTTCTTTTCTTTCTTTGGACGCCCGGAGCCGGGAGAAAACGAAGTGCCCGGCCCCCGCTTCGATTACGGCACCCCGGACGGGTACGATTTCTTCCTGCGCATGGGGCCGCTTGGCAATGCAGACCAAAAGTTTTTCAAGGGCCAGATCGAGTGGTGGCGAGAGCTGGTCTCGCACGACACCTATACGGACTTTTGGAAGGCGCGCGACCCGCTCCCCTACTTGAAGAACCTCCAGGCTGCCGTTATGGCGGTGGGGGGCTGGTTTGATGCCGAAGACGTTTACGGGCCGCTCCACACCTATGAGGCGGTCGGGAAGCAGAGCCCCGGCACGGTGAACATTCTCGTCGAGGGTCCCTGGTCGCACGGGCAGTGGAATGGGGGCACCGGCGAGTATCTCGGCGACGTGCGCTTCTCTCAGAAGACGAGCGAATTCTTCCGCGAGCACATCGAGTTTGCGTTTTTCCAGCATTTTCTGAAGGACAAGGGGGAGGAGAAGCTTCCGGGCGCCTACGTCTTCGAAACCGGACGCGATGAGTGGCACAAGCTCGACACTTGGCCGCCCAAGAACGCGGTGAAGAGAACGTTTTATTTCGAGAGCGAAGGCCGGCTTTCCTCCGAGCCTCCTTCCGCATCCGGCAAGGAGTTCGACGAGTACGTCAGCGATCCCGCCAAGCCGGTTCCCCACATTTCCTGGACCAGCACCCAAATGACCTACGAGTACATGACCGGCGACCAGCGTTTCGCCTCCTCCCGTCCTGACGTGCTGGTCTACCAAACGGAGCCGCTCGAAGAAGACGTGACTTTCGCGGGGCCGGTGACCGCCTCGCTGTACGTCTCCACCACCGGCACGGACTCCGACTGGGTCGTCAAGCTCATCGATGTTTATCCTGGGAAGTACCCCGACCCTGACCCGAATCCGCGAGGTGTGCGGATGGGCGGCTACCAACAACTGGTTCGGGGCGAGCCCTTTCGCGGGAAATTCCGCAAGAGTTTTGAGAAGCCGGTGCCGTTCGAACCCGGCAAGCCGGACAAGGTGGAATTCCAGCTTCCCGACATTTTCCAGACCTTCCGATGCGGTCACCGCATCATGGTGCAAGTGCAAAGCTCGTGGTTCCCGCTCGTGGACCGCAACCCGCAGAAGTTCATGAAAATTGATGAGGCCCGGCCGTCCGACTTTCAGAAGGCCACCCAGAGGGTGTACCGGTCGCCGAAGCTGGCATCCGGCATTACCGTCGGTGTGATGCCTTCCTCAACGGCTTCTCCGCAACACTGAGGCGCCCAAACAACGCCCGCAGGTTGACCCCTCTCTTGAGGCCAGAAGACCGAAACGCTTCACTCGTACCTGGAATTCCTGAGCCACTGGGAGGACGTCGGCGCCGAGCTCCCGCCCATCGCCGCAGCCCGCGCTGCGCGGCAGCCCCGCGTTACGTTCGTGCCAGCGCCTGGGCCGCATCGACGAAGCTCTGCGCGGCGGCGGAAAGGGTGGCATGGCGGCGGTAGATCAGCCGGAGCTTCCGCTGAATGCGCATCTCCCGGATGCGCACCGCTACGAACTCTCGCCGTGCTAATTCCTCCTCGACGCACATCCGCGGGACGAAGGCGACGCCCATGCCCATGCTGACGAATTTCTTGATGGTCTCTACGGTGGGCAACTCGACGTTGATTTGCAGGGGCGTGCGGTAGCGGGCAAAAGTTTCGATCACGCGCTGGCGGTAGGGTGAGGCTACGTTGTGCGCGATGAAGGATTCCTTGCCGAGGTCGTGAATCCCCACTTCACGAGCGCGTGCCAGAGGATGGCGCGGGGGAACAATCAGGCAGAGTTCGTCCACGCTGACCACGGTGGACTCGAGGCCAGGGTTCTGCGGGTCATAGGACAGCACGCCCAGATCGATTTCGTAGCGCAGCAGGGCGCTGGGAATCTCGCGTGAGAGGCTGCGCCGGACAGCCACCTGCACGCGTGGGTGGCGCTCTCGGAACCTTTTCACCACCGGCAACAGATAGAGTGCGGTGCTCTCGTTGGCGCCAATGGTGACCTTGCCGCGCTCGAGCGTCCGCAGCTCCTCGACGGCGGCACGCGCTTCTTGACGCAGGTTCAGGACTTTCTTCGCGCAGTCGTAAAGGATCTGCCCCGCCTCGGTAAGCACGCCGCTCTTGGAGGAGCGATCCAGCAAGGGTTCCCCTGCCCACTCCTCCAGGCGCTTCACGGCCTGGCTGACCGCCGGCTGCGTACGGAGCAATTTGGCGGCCGCGCGCGAGAAGCTCTTCTCCTCCACCACGGCGACGAAGGCTTCAAGCTGGCCGATCTCCACGGGTCCCTCCCCCTGCCTCCATAAGATTTGCTTATGATATCAGAAAAATTATAAACTTGACGCGACCTCCCGACCGGTCGGAAGATGGTGGGAAGGTCCGCAGGGGGCCCGAACGGGACACGTGAAACAGCCCGGAACAACGCCAGCGGCCGGAGGAGCAAGGAGGGGCGATGCCTGAGAAGGTCTATATCTTTGACACCACGTTGCGCGACGGCGAGCAGTCTCCCGGATGCAGCATGAATCTGGAAGAGAAGATCGAAATGGCCCGCCAACTCGAGCGGCTGGGTGTAGACATCCTGGAAGCGGGTTTCCCCGTTGCCTCGCAGGGCGATTTCGCGGCGGTCGAAGCCATCGCGGCGGAGATTCGCCGCCCCATCGTCGCCGCCCTGGCGCGCGCCAGCCAACTCGACATCGACCGCGCCTGGGCGGCCCTGAAACAAGCCGAGCGGCCGCGCCTCCACACCTTCCTGGCGACTTCGGACATCCATCTGAAACACAAACTTCACAAGACGCGCGAGGAAGCACTGAAGCAGATTAGCTGGGCGGTGGCGTATGCCAAGTCGTTTTGTGCTGACGTCGAATTCTCGCCCGAGGACGCCGGCCGCACGGATCGCGACTACCTGGTGGAGTGCTGCCAGGCGGCAGTTGAGGCGGGGGCCACCGTGCTGAACCTTCCGGACACGGTAGGTTACTGCATGGAACCGGAATACGAGCAGATGTTTCGAGACGTGAAGACCCGTGTTCGGGGCAAGGATGGGGTGATATTGAGCACGCATACGCACGACGACTTGGGGATGGCCGTGGCTAACACCCTGGCGGGCATCCGCGGTGGCGCGCGGCAGGTCGAGTGCACAATCAACGGGATCGGCGAGCGGGCAGGCAACGCCGCTCTGGAAGAGGTTGTCATGGCGCTTTACGTCCGTCGTGACGTTCTCCCCGTGCACACGGACATTCGCACCGAAGAGCTCTATCCTTCCAGCCAACTGTTGACCCGCCTCACGGGAGTGGCAGTCCAGCGCAACAAAGCCATTGTGGGCCGAAACGCCTTCGCCCACGAGGCAGGTATCCACCAGGACGGCGTGCTGAAAAAGGCCATTACGTACGAGATCATGGCTCCCCAGACGATCGGCATGCCCTCCAATCAGATCGTGCTGGGGAAGCACTCCGGCCGGCACGCCCTGGCCAAGCGCTATGAAGAGCTGGGCTACCAATTGGCAAAGCCCGAACTGGACCGTGCCTATCAACTCTTCTCCCAGCTCGCTGACCGCAAGAAGAACATCTACGACGAGGACCTGCTCGCCATCGTCAACGCGGGCTTCCAGCACCTTCCCGAGATGTTTACGCTAAAGCTATTGCAGAGCGTCGCCTCAACTGAAGGGCGTTCGACGGCCACGGTGGAGCTGGAGAAGAATGGGGAAGTCTTTCACGATTCCGCCACCGCAGAGGGGCCGTGCGATGCGGCTTTCCGCGCCATCGACCGCATTAGCGGCGTGCCCGGTACCATCGCGGACTTTTCCGTTCATACCGTGGGTTCGGGATCTGATGGGGTGGCGGAGGTTTCGATCTGCGCGCGCTTCGAGGGCCGTGAATTCACGGGCAAGGCCACCAGCCACAACGTGGTGGAAGCCGCCGCACGTGCCTACTTGCAGGCCGCCAATAAGGCTGTGTACGAGCTGAAACGCCTGGAGGAGAGTGCCACCGTCGCCTCCCGCTCTGTGCATGAGAATGAAGCGGTTGACCGGTTTTTCCCTGGGGGATATTGACCCGGGAAAAACCGGGGCGCTTTGGCGGCTTTGAGGGGCCAGGCTTGCCGGGGTCCTGTAGGGGCAGGGGAGCGCCGTCAATCGCGCGGCTGGGGGGCAATTAAAGGTCCGCAAAAGCCTGCCCCTAAATGTTCGCGCCAACCCCACTTCTGGGCATAACTTATTGACAATATGCGGGTTATATCTCGGGCGGGGAACTCTTCCTGCTTCACGCCGCCTGCCCCTTAACACCATGCAAATCTTGCAATTTCCCCTGTTATTAGCGTAGAATATAGATAATTAAAGATATGCAAGGCCTTTACAGAATTGCTGTTTTGCCTGGAGACGGAATCGGCCCTGAAGTTACGGCTGAAGCCGTTAAGGTGTTGAAGGCCATCGAAGAGGTCATTGGGCCAACGTTTCGTTTCCACACGGCATTGATTGGGGGCAGCGCACTCGACGCCACAGCCGTCCCGCTTCCGGCTGAAACCATTGCCATTTGCAGCAACGCGCAGGCGGTCTTGCTGGGAGCCGTCGGCGGGCCCCAGTGGGATTCCAAGCGGCCCGAGGTTCGTCCCGAGCAAGGCTTACTCCAGTTGCGGCAGCGCTTGGGGCTTTATGTAAATCTGCGGCCGGCGAAGGTGTTGGACTCGCTGGTGGGGATGTCGGCCCTCAAGGCGGACCGGGTGCGGGGTACTGACTTGGTGATCGTTCGCGAGTTGATGGGCGGGATCTATTTCGGCAACCCGCGCGGTATCTTTGTCAAGAATGGCGAGCGTATCGGGGTTAACACGGAGATTTACCGCGAGCATGAGGTGGAGCGCGTGGCTCATCGCGCTTTCCAACTCGCCCGCCTGCGTCGCCGCAAAGTGGTCTCGGTAGACAAGGCGAACGTGCTGGAGTCGTCTCGCTTGTGGCGGGAAGTCGTGACGCGGATTGGTCGATCGTACCCTGATGTCGAGCTTCAGCACCTCTATGTGGATCGCTGCGCGATGCAGTTGATCGAGCGCCCCACCAGTTTCGACGTGGTCCTGACCAACAACATGTTTGGCGACATCCTGAGCGACGAAGCGGCCATGCTGACGGGTTCCATTGGCCTTCTGCCTTCCGCGAGCCTGGGCGAACACTGTGCGCTCTATGAGCCGGTGCACGGCTCGGCGCCAGATATCGCCGGACGCAACCGCGCCAACCCGATCGCCGCCATTGCCTCCGCTGCCCTGATGCTGCGCTACTCGTTCCGCATGGAGTCGGTCGCCTTGGCGGTCGAGACGGCTATCGAAAGGGTCTTGAAGCGCGGCCTGCGCACCCCGGAACTCCCCGGCAGGAGCCGCCCCATTACCACTTCGCGTATGGGCGACCGGATTGCCGAGACTACTCAGAAGGTCCTCAAGTCCAACAAATCCGGCAAGTAGCGCCTGCCCCGCGCACGGAGCGGGGTGGGCGCAAATGCCGTTTGCCTTCCCTCGATAATTCCTGAATAATGCGCCGAGGAGGTGCACGTGCGCGCCAGAGGAATTGCTCTCATCCTTTTATTGGGGTTCATCATGCCATCGCCAGGGAAGAGTGACGGGCCGAAAGGATCGTCCCCTCAACAGCAGAAACAACCCGCCAAGCTCGGTGGCGGGGCTACGCGCCATACGGCGCAGGGCGAAGCCGACCTCATCCTGCTCCACGGCAAAATCTGGACAGGTGAACCTTCCGCGTCCCGAGAAAAGACGCCGGCGTATGCCCAAGCCCTCGCGATGCTCCAGGGGCGCATTCTGGCTGTGGGTGACGACCAGCAAATCCGCGCCTACGCTGGCCCTGGCACGCAGGTGGTGGACCTTCAAGGGCGCTTGGTGGTTCCGGGTTTCATTGACAGCCATGTCCACTTCCTCGACGGTGGCTTCCAGCTTCTGGCAATTGAATTGAAGAGCGTGCACAGCGAAGAAGAGTTTACGCGCCGCATCACGGAGAAGGTCAAGACGCTTCCACCTGGGCGGTGGCTGCAGGGTGGGGACTGGGACGAAGAGGCTTGGCCGTCCGCCCGGCTTCCTACGCGCTGGCTGATTGACTCGGTAACGCCCGATAATCCCGTTCTTATCAGCCGCTACGATGGCCACTCAGCCTTGGCGAACTCGCGGGCGCTCCAGATGGCAGGCGTGACCAAGGAAACGCTGGACCCGCCGGGCGGCGTCATTGTACGTGACCCGAGAACAGGAGAGCCGACCGGGGTCCTGAAAGAGGCCGCGCAGGGATTGGTGGCACGGTTTGTCCCCCGTCCCAGCGAAGCCGAGATGGAGGAAGCCCTGCGGGCAGCCCTTAAGGAGGCGGCGCGCGTAGGGGTGACCTCGGTCCAGAATATCACGGTGGACTCAGACTCCCCGAACGGCAGCTTCACCGGCGAAATCCGGCTGCTGCGCCGCGCCGAACAGGAAGGCTGGCTGACTTGCCGCATGTACGAGATTGTGCCGGGCAGGCATTGGCAGAAGCTGGCGGAGGCGGGTGTCTCGCATGGCTTTGGGAGTGAATTCCTGAAGCTCGGCGCAGTCAAGGCTTTTGCGGATGGCTCGCTCGGCTCGAGGACCGCCTGGATGTTCGAGCCCTTTGATGATGACCCCGGCAATCGCGGCCTCCCCACCGACCTCCTGAATCCTCCCGCAAAGATGGAAGCGCTGGCGCGCGGGGCGGAGGAAGCCCAGATCCAGCTCTGCGTTCATGCCATTGGCGACCGGGCGATCTCTACAATGCTCGATATTTACTCCCGGCTCGGCAGGGGCAACCCGGCTAGGCTCCGGCTCCGCATCGAGCACGCCCAGCACGTGCGCCCGGCGGATTTTGCGCGGTTCGGCAAACTGGGCGTTATTGCTTCCATGCAGCCGTACCACTGCATTGATGACGGCCGGTGGGCAGAGAAGCGCATTGGGCACGTGCGCGCTGGTTCGAGTTACGCCTGGCGTTCGATGCTGGAGGCGGGCGTGTCGCTGGCTTTCGGCTCCGATTGGCCGGTCGCCCCTTTAGATCCGCTCCTCGGCATTTACGCCGCTGTGACGCGCGCCACACCCGACGGCGCGCACCCGGGTGGCTGGATTCCGGAGCAACGCTTGGCGGTGGAAGAAGCGGTGCGCGGCTATACTCAAGGCGCGGCTTATGCAGCTTTCGAGGAGCAGGAAAAGGGGACCATCGCGCCGGGAAAACTCGCCGACGTAGTCGTACTTTCCGATAACCTCTTCAGCCTTCCGCCCGAGAAGATCCAAGACGCACGCGTGGTCCTGACTATTCTCGGCGGCAAGGTGGTTTATCGGAAAATGTGATGCGGCGCCGTGCGTGCCTAGTCAACCAGTTTCTGCGCCCAAATTGCTTCCCCTCACGAACTCCACGAGATAGTAAACAAGATTCGTGACGACCTTCTGGTGCGGACGCCGGGGGGACGGGGTCACAAAGAGTTCTCCGTCGATGATCTCGTAGCGCTTCCCGTCGTTGGGTAGGAGGCAGTAGTCTCCGTACGTCAGGCGAGTATCAATCGGCATACGGTGGTTATGTCATCCGCCTGCCCCACCCACGCCGGAGAGAAGGTCGGGTGGCGATTGCACTTCCGGTGCGCGCGAGGTAAGATTCCACCGCACAGAGGGCTGCCGGCAAAAGGAAGGCGCGTTCAACCGGCCGCTCCCTAAACGACGGAGTGTGCCATGTGGTGGGAGAAGAAGTCTCAGTCGGTGGTGCTACCAAGCCCTAAACCGGTCTCGGCTCCCCCTTTGACTCCGAAGATGGAAATTTCCATGACTGAAACCACAGCAAGGCCGCCTAGCCCGCCGACGCCCAGTCCGCAGCAGACCTTCCTGGGCCGCACGGCGGTCGTGCGCGGGCAATTATCGGGGGATGAAGATCTGCTGGTGGAGGGACAATTCGAGGGTGCGATTACTCTCGCAGAGCATTGCTTGACGGTCGGGGCTGACGGTCAGGTGAAGGCGGAGATTCACGCGCGGCAAGTGATCATCTTGGGTACAGTAAGCGGCAACGTCTCAGCCCGCGAAAAGATTGAGATCCGTCGGACTGGCCACGTCGTAGGCGACCTCCTGGCGGGCGCTATCGCCATCGAGGAGGGCGCTTACTTTAAGGGCAGCATCGACATCCTGCGTGAAGAGGTGCCCGAGGCCTCCCGGGCCGTTGCGGCTCCGAGTCCCTTGGAGACCAGCGCTTAGGCCCAGGCTGACCCTTGGCCCGTTCCCAGCCTAGCCTCTGGCGGAACGTGCTGCGGGGCCAACGGCTGGGAACGGGCCTTGGGCCCCGCGCGTCGGTCGGACCACCCGAGGGGGCTGAGGCTGCCTCGCCTGCGGTCCACTCCGAGGAGTCCAACCTTGGAAGGACCGGGTCGAGCCCGCGGCTTCTGATGTCGTTCACGAAAAGCCAGGAAAATCTCACGCGGTCCGGCCCCGCAAGCTCGGCGACTGCCAGTCGGGCCCTGGAATGGCTCTGGCAGCACCTCCCCGAGGTTCGTTCTCCGCACGTCCTCGATTGCGGCCCCGTTTTTCAACCTACGCTAGACGTCTTCCTCCGCCGTGGTGCGAAGGTCTACGTGGCCGATCTGATTACGCTGGCGCTGCGAGCCGACTCCCCTTACTGGTCGCAGGTCGGGAAGACGCCCGTCTTCCTTATTGAGGAGTTCCTGGCGCAGCTACCGCCTATTCCTCTCGAATCTCTCTCGGCTGTTTTCTGCTGGCACCTGCTGGATTTGCTCCCGCGCGACGTCTTGCCGAGGCTTGTTGAGGGCCTGTTTTCCTACCTTAAGTCTGCGGGCGTGCTCTTCTGCCTCCTTCGCGAGCCCTATCTGGCTGCGGGCGCGGAAACTAGCTGGGGGCTCGGCGGCCTGACGGGGCTGGCATCGGGGACTGAGAGTTCGAAGCTGTTCGCCTATCCGGCGCTCACCAACCGCGAAATGGAGCGGCTGGTGCCTGGCGGTAACGTCAAGACCTTCCTCACGCGCGCGGGCCGGCGGGAAGTCCTGGGCATAAAGTGATCGCGTCCTAAATAGGGCAACAACTTACTTGCCTCATCCACTCGTGGGGGTGTACTATGACATCCCATGAGGTTGCCGAAAGACGCCTCTATATGAGCGGAGGGCGGACAGTTATGGATCGGGTTTCTGAATCGATGCTGACTGAATTTTCAAGCGAGCGAGGGATTGCCCAATTGGGGGAAGAAAAAAGATTCGAGCATTTTGTATGTTTCATAACGGTAGGTCAGCATTATAGCGAGATGTTTGATACAGAGGATATTCTAGTAGGAAAAGCGACCGGCATAGACGGAATCGCCATCATTATCAATGGAATCTTAATCACCGATGTTGATAGTCTGGAAGAAATAGATAGTGCGGGCGAATTCGATGTTACGTTTGTGTTTGTGCAAGCAGATAGCGGGCCATCTTTTGACGCCGCCAAGATTGGCAATTTTGGCTTCGCAGTAACCGATTTTTTCAAAGACCAACCCACCTTGCCGAGAAATGAAGAAGTTTCTGCTGCCGCCGAAATTATGTCAGCGGTGTACAAACAGAGCACGAAATTCAAGCGTGGTAATCCAGCGTGTCGGCTCTATTTTGCGACAACGGGGAGTTGGGTTGGCGATCTGGTATTGGAAGGGCGGCGAAAAGCCGTCATTGACGACCTTACTACCACAAACCTGTTCCGCGATGTGACTTTTACTCCGCTTGGTGCGGAAGGTATTCAGAAACTCTACAGGCAGACGAAAAATGCGATTGAGCGCGAATTCATTTTTGAGAATCGCGTGACGATCCCGGATGTGCCGGGAGTTACCCAGGCATATCTCGGATTTCTTCCGGTTCCCGAACTTGCGAAAATTGTTTCTGACGATAATGGCGAAATGATAGGCAGCTTGTTCTACAGCAATCGTCGCGACTGGCAGGACTATAACGAAGTAAATTCTGAAATCAAGGACACTCTCAAATCGGGTGATAAGAGCCGTTTCGTGTTGATGAATAACGGAATAACAATCATTGCGCGGGATGTCAGACCGACCGGAAATAAATTTGTTATTGAGGACTATCAGATTGTCAATGGCTGTCAGACCAGCCATGTCCTGTTTGAGCAAGCAGACAAAACTGACAAATCGGTTGCAGTGCCGGTGCGCCTAATTGGAACCCAAGACGAAAATGTAATCAATGCAATCATCCGGGCCACTAATCGTCAAACCCCAGTTACGGAGGATCAGTTTTTTGCTCTGCAAGAATTCCCTAAACAACTGGAGCAATTCTTCCAGACCTTTTCTGTTCAACAAAGACTCTACTATGAGAGGCGTTCTCGGCAATATGATCGCCTAGCAATTGAAAAGACGCGTGTTATTACTCAGCCTAATGTTATTAAAGCTTTTGCCGCGATGTTTCTACAGGAGGCCCATAGAACAACGCGAAACTACTCAGCTTTGAAAGATAAGGTTGGGAAAGAGATTTTTGGCAAAGGCCATAAGATGGACCCGTACTATACCTCTGCATTTGCTCTCTACAAGCTAGAGTATTTGTTCCGCAGCGGCAAATTGGAGTCTAAGTACAAACCTGCCCGGTTTCACATCCTTCTCGCCGTACGGCTTCTAGGCAACACCTCGCCGTTGCCCCGTATGAACTCTCATGATATAGTCGAATATTGCAAACCGATCCTGACAGCATTGTGGGATTCAGCCAAATGCGATGAACTAATTGTGCGTGCAGCGGGGATAGTAGATGCAGCAGCCGGCAGCAATTTTAACCGCGATAATATTCGTACGGAGCCGACCACTAAAAACGTCATTTCTCAATGCCAAAAAGTAATCGAAGCAGGAAAGGCGGCAATCCAGTGAAAAACGAGGGAGAGAGTGAGTTTCAGAAGTTCGATGGCGTGATTAAGAAAGTCCTTTTGGTGTCACATGAAGAATTGAAGCGCCGCGAGCAAAAATGGAAGAAACAACGCAAGGCGAAAAAGCGGGTTAAATCTTGACCCGCTTCCCGCGACCTTCACGCTTAGATTCCTTCTCAGTTCGGTAAGGGCGGCTCCTTCTGATTGTTCCCAGTGAGACGATTCCAGGTAAGGCGCTTGGCGATGATCTGAGAAACAGCCATATCGAAGCGGCCACGATCATCAATGTCTTCACGCTTGTTGTAACGGAAGGCTTGCTCGTCGAGGTAACGGAACAGATGGAAGGGTTCAACGCTCACGTAGGTGCCACGGATGGTGCGCTTCAAAAGGCTCCAATAATGTTCGAGTCCGTTGGTATGGACGTTCTCTACGGCGTAGGCTTTAGCGTGGTCAATGACATTATGAATGTATTCGGCGTTCAATCCGGTGTAGGCAACCCACGCGTCAGTGAACACTTGAGAGCCAACCGAGACGCTTTCCAAAACTTTGCCACGAAGGGTGTGGCGGGTTACATCAGGAACCACCGAAGTACGGACTTTTCCGTGCCGTTTCAGGATTCCAAGGATTGCGATCTTATCCCGACCGCCAGTGCCATTGATCCTTGCACGCCGCTTGCTGATATGCATGTTGCGGGAAAGCCCACCGATGAAGGTTTCATCGACTTCAACTTCTCCGCCCAACTTCCCCCGTCGTGATCCTGCAAGGCAAGCCGGATGCGATGCATCATGAACCATGCGGTCTTTTGAGTGACACCGAGATCGCGGGCGACTTGATAGCTGCTGATTCCGTTTTTGCAGTTGGTCAGCATCCACACAGCGGTAAGCCACTTGTCCAAACCAATCGCGGAGTCCTCAAAGATAGTTCCGACCTTGACGGAGAATTGCCGCTTGGGATGATGACTGGAGCATTGCCACACACGACGAACTGGATTAAATTTTATTCTTTCCGAACCGCAAGTAGGGCAGGCCACGCCTTGGGGCCAGCGCTTCGCCACAAGGTAATCAAGGTAATTGTCTGGGCTAGAGAAGTAGATTATGGCTTCTTGAAGGGTCTTTGGCTCGCTCATGGTTTCTGTCCTCATAATCAACACTATACCAAATTCCACTGGATGAGCCAAGTACATGATTGTCCTAAATAGAACCCTTGCTGCTCCCAGACAAGTCAGGCGTTTTCCCCTTACCAGCCCCAGCGCCGACGCGGTTGGGTGGCAAGGCGCGGCAGTTGGCAGGGGAGGGCCCTTTCGGCCCTCACGCGCTGAGACCGAACGGGAGCACCGGGGTTGTGAGGGCTCAAGATGGGTCGGATGACGCGCCCGTCCCGCCCGCGGGTAAGCGGCCACGATTTCAACGCCATAAGCCGCACACCTAAAGAGCAGGTCTACGCTTGCTCTTGAAACCGAAGAGAGAATCTACCCGCTCTCAAAAATCTTGGCACGGCGATAGGTGCTGCTGGTCAGGAATTGCAGCTCTCCGGGTGTGAAATGCCGTGTGTGGGCATGATCCGCGTGAATTTAGCGCGCTGAAGCGCAGAGCTGCGCTCTGCGCCAGCCAGCCATTCGGCCTCGCGTCGCTTCAATTCGTCGTGCGACACAGAAAGGATTTTGCCCAGCACCGCATCGAACTTCTGAAATTCGGATGGCGCAGTCGATGGATGGCTAGATTTCATGGGCTAATTTTACCATCTTCACTTCGGAGGTCTCTTCAATTGCTTACTTGGTCGTAGACGTTTAGGTGCGGAGTGGAAAATCAATTTCGCCCTATCGGGAAGCTCACCCCTACGACGAACTTTGGATACTCCACAAAGCTCAATGAGGTCTTTCTCCCAGTACATACCATGCTCCGCACTTCCAGGTATCTTTAGCAACTCTGAAAAGGACTTCCAATAGTCAGTACGGTCGGCATACGCGCCTTTTTCTATTTTGTTAACCATATAATGGGCATGCCAAGCCAACAGGTCAGCGGCCTGTAAACCAGCAATTGAACACTTCGCCTTGAAACTGGGTATTGGTAGTTGGTCACGCGAAAAAACTTCTACCACGTCCCCCTTGTGCTTGACTCCATCCTCGAAAACGAGGTCGAGCGTAGCTCTCGGAGCATATTTAGCCTTCCATTCGTTTAGAACCTTGGCACAGCTTCTCGCACACAGGGAGAAAGGGTATCCGTGGTGTTCTTGGAGCATATAGGTTTGATTTACACGACAGTAGTCGTCCAGCATCACAATCAGAGAAACACTGTAACGTACCCTAAGCCTGATAATGCCGACCAGATGGCGGAGAATGGTTTGCTTTTCGGCTTTTTTGTTTTTCCAAGCGGAGAATTCACCTTGACCCGCTATAAAGTCGGTAGTGTGGAAACAGGCGGGCAACTTGAACTGCTTTAGGGCTTTGTGCCATTCAGATTCAAATCGAAGCCACTGATCAACGGATGCCACAAATCCGGCGGCTACGATACCCTTTGTGCTTGGGCTGTCCTCATGGCCGCTATCATCCAAGTAGGAGGTAAACATTCCCATGAGACACTTCCGCCAATCCCGGGCGGGAAGAATAGAATAGGCCAAGTGCTCTAGGGCACAGTAACCCTCTGTTATGGACGAGTCAAGTAAATTATTGCCCTAAATAGAACCCTTGCTGCTCCCAAACAGGTCAGGCGTCTTCCCCATACCAACCCCAGCGCCGACGCGGTTGGGTGGCAAGGCGCGGTAGTTGGCAGGGGAGCGCCCTTGCGGCCCTCACGCGCTGAGACCGAACGGGGGCACCGGGGTTAAGAGGGCTCAAGATGGGTCGGATGACGCGCCCGTCCCGCCTGCGGGTAAGCGGCCACGATTTCAACGCCAAAAGCCGCACACCTAACGAGCCCGCCGTGGCGGGCGCTACAAGCTACGGCTTCACGGGCCGTACTAAGTCGCCGAGCACGGCACTGAGCAGGTCGTCCTGAGGGAAGCCCTGGCCCAGGTGCTGGCGATATGCTTCCGCCCAGGAAAAGCCGGAAAGCTCTCCGGCGCGCGCGGCCATCTGGCGCAGGGGGTCAGCGGGCTTCGGAATACTCTGCTGCACTTTCAGCCAAGCTTGTTGGCTCTCGTGGCGCGCCAGCATCTGTTCTTTACGCTCGAGTGTCGAGGTGATATTCACGCAAAGGCTGGGCCGGATTTCTCCACCCAGGATGTCCCGATTGCCGAAGGGCTGTGCATAGTAGAGGTGTGGGATGCCGCGCAGAGGTTTGGCTGGCCGGCGCGCGCCGGTCCGGAAATTCGGAGCGCTGGCGGCAAAGCAGGCAGATTGGCAGAGGCGACTCGTGGTCTCGTGGTCCACCATGTAGTCGGTCAGCGAATGTGTGAGGACAAGCATAGGATTCACGCGCCGCACCAATTCCATGACCTTGCGCAGGGTCCGGCCGTCATAGAACACCAAGACGTCCTTCTCTTCAAGACAAGCGTACTGGGCGCCAATCAGCGCCGCCGCTCGCTCTGCCTCTTTCCGACGGAGCCGCGCTATCTTGGCTGCTGGGAAGATGGCACTTCCGCAATCTCCCGCCGTCATCGTGGCGATATGGATGGCCGCGGCGCGGTCTGCCAGGTGGCTCAGTGTGCCCGCGCAGAGGAACTCCGCGTCGTCGGGATGGGCAAAGAGGGCAAGAACCTTGAGCGCTGTGGGCATAGGACGCTCCCGCAACGAGGGTCGAGGCAGCCTGGGCGCAGAAAAACCGCTCTTGTAGGGCCGGGGCTCCCTTCGACTTCGCTCAGGGACGATGAGCAACGTCGAACCGTTGCCCCGGCCAATCCGTCGGCTGACGGACAAGGGGCGGCCCTGCAAAGTCTGCGCCAGCAATTAAGTCGCTCTGGATAGACCCGCCATTCCAGCTACGAGGCTGGCGTGAAGGAAGCCACCAGCCGCATCTTCCCCCAGGCGATTTCGATAACGGCTCTGCCTTCCTTCTCCGCGAGCTGGATGGTTACGGTCTCCACCGAATCGCTGGCTTCGTTGAGCGTTATTGGGACTTCAGCGATCTTCGCACTCGGCCCATACTGGTTATATGGCTTCGTCGAGACCACGAGGGTCCACTTGCCTGGTTCGACGAGGTGGGCGAGGAGGATATGCTTGCCCTTGGGCACCGTTGTCCCGCCAAAGTTCAAGTCCTTGTCTGATTCGATGGTCGTGGAAGCATCTGAGCCGATCCGCCAGACCCGGCCGGGCTGAAGCATCTTCAGGGGGTCGCGGCCTTTCAGGGAAGGACGGCCGTAGTCGATCGAGATATGGGCGCCGCCTATAGTGGCTTTCGCTTCGCCACGATCGTTCCCATGGGCGAGGGTGCCCGCCATCGCCAGTAGCAACAGGCTGGTGGCGCTCACGCCGATGAAGAGCCGGATGAATTTCGTCATGATGGGTCACTCCTTTCGAAAGTCATATTCCGTGGCGGCGCTGGCGCCCAGGCCGTTTCGCTAACGGTCTTCTAAGGCCTTCGTGACTGCGCGCCGCAACTCGCCCGGTTGTACATACCCGATCCAATGCTGTGAGACAAGCCCTTTTCGGTCGATTAGGAAAAGCGTGGGAAAGATGGCAATGCCGCCGTACGCCCGATCGCTCTCCTTCGTCCAGTGGACCACGGGGAAGTCTACCTTTTCCTCTTGGAGGTAGCGGTGCCGGGTGGCGTCATCGTAGCCTAAGCCGAGGACGCGGTCAGCGTTGGCGCCCACAATCTGGAAGCCCTGCCCGGAAAACTCCCGGTAAAGCGCCACGAGTTCAGGAGTCTCTTTCCTGCAGGGTGGGCAGCCGGTGAACCACACGTAGAGCAAGGTAACCTGCCCCTTTAGGGTCCCTGACGCAACTTCCCCGCCGTCGATTCGGGTGAGCCGGAATTCCGGCGCCGGCCCGCCTTCCCAACCTCCCAGTTGGCGGGCCAAGGCTTGCCCGAAGCGCTCATCGCCTTTGATTTTGGCGGTGTCCACGTGCGTGATTTCGCCGGTCTTCGGGTCGCGCGCAAGGAAGTGCGGCACACGCGGGTCGGATTCCATGACGCGCAACAGCACGTCCGCGGCCTCAGGTGTCCGCAAATCGAATTGTTCCGAGATGACTTTCAGGCTAGGAGGCGAGCCGAATTTCTCCTGATACTGCGCCACGAAGAGAGGGATGCGGAAAAAGGCGTTATAAAGTTTGTCCAGCGCCCTGCGTTCCTCGGGTTGGGTAAAGACCTCGTTGTAGAGTTGCGTGACGATAAGCGGCTGGCCGGGCTTCAGGTGGTCGCGAATATAGTCCAGGACGCGCGTTTCGGCGTCGGACTGGGCCCTGGCGGAAGTGGCCAGGAGGAGAAGGGTCGAGGCGGCAAGGGCCACCTTGGCTGTGGTCCCTGAATTCAATGCGTCCCTCCTTCCCTTCGTCCCGCACCTGCGGGATCAGGGACGGTGAGCGAAGTCGAACCGTGCGCGTCAGCAGCCGCGATGGATTGCTCGGCTTGGTGGAAGTATTGCCAGTGGAAACGTAACGAGTACGGCAGGTACTGGTGCAGGTAACTCCAGCCGTGATCGCCGGGACGCAGGGCGAACTCGTGGGGAAATTGTTTTCCGGAGAGTATCCGGTCCAGAAGCTGCGCGCCCTCTTGAAACCCGTAGCGGTCGTGGTCGCCGCAATCGAAATAGATTTTCAGCCCGGCAAAGCGCTCGGGATGTTCCGCGAGAGTGAGAGGACTGTTAGCCTCCCAGTAAGCCTCGTTGAGGGGCGCCCCAAAAGGCTCCTGTAGAATCCGCGCGTAGAATCCCCAGCGGCCTTCAGTGGGTAAGGGGGAAGGAAACTTGGGCAGCAGCGCGGCGCTGTGCGCGCTGGTCGAGCCAAAGACTCCGGGATGACGCATGGCGAGATGGAGCGCGCCGTAACCGCCCATGGAAGTTCCGCTGATGCCTCGCGCGGCAGGATGAGCCAGCGTACGGTACAGGTGGTCGACGGCCGGTACCAATTCCTCAATCAGAAAGTCTTCGTAGCGTTCGTGGCCGTCCAACGAGTTGACATAAAAACTTCGCCCGCCGTCGGGAAGCACCACCAGAAATTTCCCCACTTGCCCCTGACCCATCGAGTCTTCCCAAATTTGCTGGCCGCCGCGCTCGCTCCAGCTTCGCTCATGTTCAAACATGCCGTGAAGGAAGTAGAGCGTGGGATAGCGGGTGGGCCCGGACGGGTCGTAGCCGGGAGGCAAGGCCACGCAATAGTTTACGGCGCGGCCCAGGATGGCGCTCGAAAACGATCGGCACTCGATTTGGGGCGGGGAGTTTGCCCAAGCGGCAGGGAAGGCAAGCGGCCCTGCCGCGAGAAGCACCACGCTGAGAAAGAAAGCTGCTCGGGGCACACCGCCGTGTGCCCCTACAACATAACAGGAATGCAGAGATTGTCGCAGGTGGCGCATCGGTTACCGAGGAGGAGTTGTGCGGGACCGCTCAGTCCCCACATAGATCGCGGTCTTGCCGCTCTTCGAGCTGGCGCCCACGGCTCCCCCGGCGCGCTGCGCCTGCGCGCCCTGCGCGGCTGTTGACCCGTACACTGTTCCATGCACATCCCGCAGGGGAGATTTCTTGGCATCCTTGGGAGCGGCTGCGGAGCTCTTGGATGCCGCGGCGTCCGAGGCGGCGGGGTGAAATTCAAGGACCGCCTCCCCCGGCGGTTCCTCTGCCTGCTCCGCGCCTGGCATCTTTGCTTCTTTCTTGGCGGCGTCACGCAGCGCTGAGTCCGTACTCACACGGCCAGTGCCTGCGAGTGCGGGCTTCTTCTCGGATGGCGCCGCTGGGGGCTTCTGCGACTGGGGGTCCTTCGGTTGCTGCGCGGCGAGTGCCGTCCCAACTTGATTGTCCGAATTGCGTGCTGTCCCAACTTCTGCCGGTTCATGGCCGCAATACGCGAGCAAACCATGTTGGAACGGCACGAGGAGCGCCACGAAAGCAAGGGAAACCGCTGCCGGTAGAGCCCAACCTTTCATGCCGTAACTGTACATTGCTGCACCCTCGTGGGTCGCCGCGGCGACCCATCTTGGCCGCCCTGCGGCCCGGAGCCCCTACTGAACTCAGAGGCTTTAGCGCGTCGTCGCCTACGGGCGGCGGGCCCTCCTAAGCCCTGCGGGCGCCGGAGGGCGGGCCGTGACCCGTCACCGTATACTTAGCCCAAAATCTCAGCGAGGAGAACCGAAAATCCAGGAAGCAAATCCGGCTCTTCAAATTTCTCCCCGGCCTCTGCCGTGCGGACTTCGGGTTCTCGCTTACCGGGAACGTAGCGATAAGCGAGGTGGGTGCTGAGGTACATGAGCCACACGGCCTGTGCACCAGCCTGAAGATACTGGGATACCTTCAACAACAGGTCGTCAGCCCGGTCGTTCTTGGAAACGATTTCGATGACGAGATCGGGAGCAATGGGCAGGGGAACTTGATCAAGATCGACACCTTCAAGACGCTCTTTACGGATGAACGCGACATCCGGCCTCCGGACAACGTCAGCGGCCAACTCCACGTCTGTTTCGCTGCTCACCTCTCCAAATGGGTGAGCATCCAGGAATGCCTGCAAGCGGGCATTGAACCGGTCCCGAATCTTATTATGAAAGTGGCTCGCCGATGGTGTCACGATCAGCTCCCCATTGCTCAGTTCGTAGCGCACGCCCTCGGGCTCCTCGAGGGCCGCATACTGTTCTACCGTAAGCAGGGTTTTTGTCGCCATGCGTCAACTCCCGCTTCCTACAGATTAGCATGGACGTTGAGAATTGTCAGCGATGCCCGCAGCCTGAATCATCGACAGCGGATTCGGAGCGGGTAGTAGCGCAACTCCCGCTTTCTGGAGTTGCGGCTTTTTTCAGTCTTTTCGGGAAGCGCTCGTGCTATGCAGGGGGCTAGCAAAAAGGGGGTTGCGCAGACCTTTCTCTCCAGGTTTGCGCCAGGCAGCGGAGCCCAAGAAAACCCGCAACGTGTAGCGCAGACCCGGTCTTTGGGTCTGCGGTTCTTGTTTGATCGAAAAGAGCGGCAGACCTATCCGTCAATCCGCCGGCTGGCGGAGACAGATCTCCGCTATGGGCTCCGCGCTGCTTGCTCAAAACGGGGAAGGGAGGTCCCCGTCGCAAGCGAACTCCGGCAGCCAAGAGCCTGCTGCCACCCGCCATTCGGCGAGGCCCTCGGCCTCACGCGTCAAGGACTCGGAAATGGCCAAGCGGTCCAGGTTGAGCGTGTTGCGGATCCACACAATGCGTTGTTCCGTAAGGTCAGGACTTCCCAGGTGTCCGAGGGCCAGACCTAGGGCATCGCGGTCAGAGGGCAAGTGGATCGGGAGTCGTGCTGCCAGGGGATTCAGCGACGTGCGCGTGTTTACGTAAGTCTTCTCGAAATCGATCTTGCGAAACAGACGGTCGTGGATGACGTCGGCGAAGCCCACGCCCGTAGCGTTCCCGGCGCTCTCGGCGGTCAGGTCGCGCGCGTAAATCATGCCGATTTCCGGCGCCTCGCCCGGCTGCAGTTCTACCCCGCGCCCAACCACTTTTGTGTCCAGGCAGGTGCCGCTGATGTTTTTCCCGGCCTCATCCACGATTAAGAGGTGGAATTTTGCGAACGGGATGCGCGGCATCAGCTTCCGCGCCATGGGGAGCAAGTCTTCTTCCTGAGCGACGACCTCCTCCGCCCGGGCCGCACGCACGGCCGCGATCTGGTGCCCTTCATTTTCGACCACCGCCAGCCCGCCTACGATCTTGCCGCTAGCTAAGACCCTGGCCGACATGGCCCGGATCACCGTCTCAAAACCGTTCTTCCAGCACCAGCGATGGCCCTCGCGCGCGCCCTCGACTTTGCCCATCCCGATGGCCATCATCTTCAGCAAGCCGCTCTCGATTTTCCCGGAGAAATCCGTGTGCGGCTTGACCCGGTTCATCACAAGTACGCCGTCGGATTCCCAGGCCAGGCGGTCCATATATACGCGGAAACCCTCGGGAGTAGTCCCGAGGGAAACAGCCTCCATCGAGGAGCGAACGTCGGCGCCAATGAATTCCGGCGTGACGCCGTAGTCTTCCAAAATCTTGCGCTGACCTTCGGCGGTGGCGCCACCATGGCTGCCCATGGCTGGGAAGACGAAGGGCTGCGCGCCGTGGCTCTTGAGCCAGCCGCAAATGGCCTGGACGATTTCGCGCAGGCTGGCGATGCCGCGGCTTCCGGCTGCTACTGCGATCCGCCGGCTACGCAGTTTCTCGGGCGGAAGATTCAGCGCGGAAAGCGCCTGGTGGACCTCGCCGGCAAGATCAGGCAGGGCCGGCACACTGGGGGCGGTTCTTTCCAGGAAATGAAAGCGCGCGAGCGCAAGGTCGACGTTAGAAGCCATAATTCACCATCTAACGTTTATCGCGCCCGGAAGGTTTCGTCAAGGTATCCGAGTGCTCGAACACGTTGCATTCGCGCGCAAATCTCGCTAGAGTCGCACCTGTATCTGTAGGGGCGGTTCGCGAACCGCCCCTACGTTGTCTGCCTAGCCAGTCCAGGAGGTTGAACTGTGGCGGTGACGAAGCAGTTGTCGGTTATGGTGGAGAACAGGCGTGGGGCACTGGCTGAGATGTGCTCCAAGCTTGCTGAAAAGGCGGTGAATATCCAGGGCCTGATGGTTCCGGAACAAGCAGGTGTGGCGCCCATCCGTCTGGTGGTGAATAGTGGCGAAACGGCCAAGAAAGTTCTGGATGCATTGGCTCTCAAGTACACCGAGGAAGATGTGCTCACGGTGCAGGTCTCGGACCGGCCCGGCGCGCTCGGTAAACTGACCCGCAAGTTGGCGGACCACGACATCGACGTGAAGTGTGCTTATGGCACCATTCAGAAAGGCGTCGGCAAAGCAACGATTATCCTGGCCGTGTCGGACGTGGAAGCCGCGTCGAAGGTGATGAAATAGCTCTAATACCCATCGTCCGTCATTCGTAATCGTCAATCGCCAATCGTCAATCGAAAATCGCTTGCCGCACCTACTTCCTACCCCGGCCCGTTCCCGGCGCGAGCCGGGGCGGGCTTCCTATTGGCTACTGCCGCTCTTGATCTTGTGAAATCGGCAATCGGCAATCGAAAATCGAAAATGGGATAATAGCGGTTTTGTGCCATCACCATCCGCGATGGTGCACCAATGGTATCAACAAGATAGAAGCCGAAAAGCCCCGCTTCGGCTTCCCTACGGGTTCGTTTATCTCCTCTATTGTCAATATGTTGACGGCTTTAAAGCCCGGTTCACGGGTTCGTTTACGGGTTCGTTCCGACCATCGCCCTTTGTTTTCAATAAGTTGACGGCTTCGTTCCCCAAAAATCAATTTTTGCGCTTAATTTCTTCGCCTTTCGTTTGCCCTGTCGCCCCTTCTCGCAACCAATCGTCAATCGGCAATCGTCAATCGGCAATCGCTTTTTGTTTGCCTCGCCCACCATCAGGATCGGCGGCGCTCCGGCCGCGCCCGGTGCTGCCCTTTTCCTCCCTAAAGCTGACATTCTCCGTCTTGCCTTCTGCTCTTCCCTAGCCCCCAGCCCCCAGCCCCTAGCGCCTGCCTCTTGCCTTCGCGTTAGGCTAGTTCCCATACTACCCTAGCGTAGTTAGCTTGTCAAGAGAAAAATTGGTCCGTGCGTGGAGAGAACGGTAGGGGCACGGCGCGCCGTGCCCCTACTTCTCGTTTACAGGTGTGAGCCCCTGGGTCGGCCAGGCGAAATCTCGGAACTGCCCGGTGTAGTCGAAGCTACCGAGGGGGATAGGCTTTTCGGGTTCGACCGCAATCCCTGCCTTACGAACTTCCGCCAGCACTTCTGCCTCGTGGATTCTGGAAGCATCGTATTCGACCACCAACTGTTGGCCCTCGACGTTCAGGCCGCGGATGCCATACAGGGTTGAAAGGCGGCGGAGATTCTGAAAATCGGGTGGAGTGAGCGCTCCCCTCAGGCGATACCGTGTGGTGAGAAACGTCATCGAGCGAAGCCTCTTGAGATCGCAAATTAGAAATGACAACTTTCGAATCACTCAGTGCATTACAGGGCAACCTTACGCAGCCGCAAGGCGTTTGAGACGACGGAAAGCGAGCTAAAGGTCATAGCCATTGCGGCAAGCATCGGGCTGAGCAGCAGTCCAAACACAGGGTAGAGCGCACCCGCCGCCAGCGGCACGCCCACCGTATTGTACACGAAGGCAAAGAAGAGGTTTTGCCGGATGTTGCGGAGGGTAGCGCGGCTCAGCCGGCGGGCGCGCGCGATGCCGCGCAGGTCACCTTTTACCAAAGTGATCCCGGCGCTTTCCATGGCCACGTCGGCGCCGGTGCCCATGGCGATGCCTACGTGCGCTTGCGCCAGGGCCGGAGCGTCGTTGATGCCGTCGCCAGCCATGGCCACGACGCGGCCCTGGGCTTGGAGCTGTTTCACGACTTCGCCTTTCCGCGCGGGCAAGACCTCCGCCTCGACCTCGTCGATGCCCAGTTTGCGCGCGACGGCTGCGGCGGTGCTGCGACTGTCCCCGGTGAGCATAACGATCCGGACGCCATCCCGGTGCAGCATCCGAATGGCCTCGGGGGTGGATGGCTTGATGCGGTCGGCGACGCCCAACAAGCCCCAGGCCCTGCCGTTGACGGCGACGAACACCACCGTTTGCCCCTCGCGCCTCAAAGCGTCAGCCTGCTCGACTAACGGGCCGAGTTCGATGCCCAGCCGCTCACCGAGCTTCTGATTGCCGAGGGCCACCCGCTGGCCGTCCACTGTACCCACCACACCCTCGCCGGTCGCCGACTGGAAGTCTTTGGCCTCGGAGAGCTGCAGGCCTTTTTCCTGAGCAGCAGCCACCAAAGCGCTGGCGAGGGGATGCTCGCTGCCGCGCTCCAGGCTGGCGGCCAGCCGCAAGAGGTCTGAATCGTCGCAGCCTGGCAGAGCTTGGACAGAGACAAGGTGCGGCTTGCCTTCAGTCAACGTGCCGGTCTTGTCGATGACGAGCGTATCTACTTTCTCCAGGACTTCCAGTGCCTCCGCATTCTTGATCAGCACACCCGCCAGGGCGCCGCGGCCCGTCCCGACCATGATGGACATCGGGGTGGCAAGTCCCAGCGCGCAAGGGCAAGCAATGATCAGCACGGCCACGGCATTCACGAGCGCATGCGCGAGCCGCGGCGGCGGGCCCACCAAAGCCCAGATGATGAACGTGAGCACAGCAACCAGCACCACCGCCGGTACGAAGTACCCAGAGACGACGTCGGCCAAGCGTTGGATCGGCGCGCGGCTGCGCTGAGCTTCACTGACCATACGCACAATGTGCGCCAGAAGGGTGTCGCTGCCCACGCGCTCGGCGCGCATCACCAGACTGCCTGTGCCGTTTACGGTACCCCCAGTCACGCGGTCGCTCGCTTGTTTCTCCACGGAGATGGCTTCGCCGGTGACCATGGACTCATCCACCGAACTGGTCCCCTCCAGGACGATGCCGTCCACGGGCACCTTCTCTCCGGGCCGAACCCGCAGCCGATCGCCGGGTTGGACACGCTCCAGAAGGACATCTTCTTCCCTAGCGTCTTCGCGAAGCAGCCGTGCCGTCTTAGGGGCGAGACGCAGGAGAGCCTTGATCGCACTGCCGGTCTGGCTGCGCGCGCGCAGCTCGAGCACTTGTCCCAAAAGAACGAGTGTGGTGATGACCGCAGCAGCCTCGAAGTAGACCGCCACCTCGCCGCCGTGCCCGCGGAACGATTCCGGGAAGATGCCGGGGAAGAGGGTCGCGATCAGGCTGTAGGCATAGGCCGTGCCCGTGCCAGTGGCGACGAGCGTGAACATGTTCAGGCGGCGGTTGACGATGGACGCCCAGCCACGTGCGAAGAACGGCCAGCCGCCCCAGAGAACCACAGGGGTCGCGAGCCCGAGCTGAATCCAGGTCAGCATCCGCCCTGAGATTACTTTCTGTACCGGATGGCCCGGGATCATCTCCGACATCGCGAGGAAGAAAACCGGTGCAGTGAGGAAGAGGCTGGTCCAAAACCGGCGCGTCATGTCCACCAGTTCCGGGTTGACCTCTTCTTGGGCGGTGACCGTGCGAGGCTCGAGGGCCATCCCGCATTTTGGGCAGGCGCCCGGTTCCTGCCGGACGACCTCCGGGTGCATGGGGCAAACGTATTCTGTTTTGGTGGCGGGATTCGGAGGTGTCCACGGCTCGAGAGCCATCCCGCATTTTGGGCAGGCGCCCGGAGCCTTCTGCCGGATTTCGGGGTCCATCGGGCAGGTATAGGCAGGTTGCTCCGCCCCGTACCCGTCAGTTGACGGGTACCGGGGCTCAGGTGCGAGTTGTCCGGGCGAGCCGCGGGAGGAGACACGTGGCGCGATGATGTCCTGAGCCGGAGCTAAGTATGCGTCCGGCTGAGCGCGAAACCGTTCCAGGCAGGAGGGATTGCAGAAGAAGTACGTGGTCCCGCCATACTCATACATGCCCGCGGCGTCCGAAGGATTCACCTCCATGCCACAAACAGGATCGATCACTGGGCCCGTACCTCCACAGGGAATATTATGCCACCGGTGATTGCTCGACAAGCGGCTCTTTTCAGCCCGCGAGGACTGCGGCGGCTTGTGTTAGAATCCGGCCCACCGAAAAATGGACCTGTGAGGAGACTATGGCAAAGAAGCAGACGGCTGGGGGCACAAAAGATACCTCCACTCATGTTGACCCGATGGTGGCCGCGATGCTGGCGGGGATCGTCTACCGCGCGCGGCTGTTCAACCGGCAGGCGAGGATGAACGTCCCGGAAGAGGCAGTGGTCTCAGAGGTGATTCACTTGTGGCGGAGCGTGATGGATGCTCTGGGAGAGAGTTCCAAGTAGCCAAGGGCTCCGCCTTGGTATCCCGTGATCCGTCAGCTGACGGACACGGGTCCCGTTCCAACCCCCTTTGCTTGCCGCTCAATCCGCACCGCGCTAGGTTGGAACGGGACGGGCAGCCTGCGCCGACCTGTCCCGATTGCTTTTATCGGGATGCAGCAGGGTCCCGCCCCCACCCCTGAGTCCCCTCCCCAAGTGGGGAGGGGAATAAGGGGTGGGGCACGGCCAGGATGGGTCGCCGCGACGACTCACGTCGGGAACGCGATTCTGGTTTTGTCGGGCATATCGGTCCAAAGAAACATCCCTCGGGGAGGAAAGCGGCTACCGCGGAGGCTCGCGAGAATCCCTTGTGCTCCCTTGGAGAGGCTACTTGTCTTGTCTGGCCAGGTCCTGAACGAAGGTGAGGAGGCGGGGGTCCTGCCAGTCGGTGGCGCCGATGATTTTTTCGGCGACGCGTCCCTGGCGATTCAGGATGTAGGTTTCCGGGAACTTGAAGGTGCCGTAGCGGGCGGCCACAGCCTGCTGCGGGTCACGCGCGATGGGGAACGAAAGGCGGGCTTGGGCAACAAATCTCCGGAGGGCGTCGGCATCCTGGTCCACACTGACCCCAAGTACCGTCACGCCCTGGTTCCGCATCTGCTCGGCAAATTTTTCCAGCGCCGGCGCTTCCTGGACGCAGGGTGGACACCACGTGGCCCAGAAGTTCAACACGACGACCTGCTGGCGATAGTCACCGAGCGACAGGGAACCTGAGCTGAGGATCGGCAAGGTAAAATCCGGCGCCGTCTCGCCGATGGCGACCGGACGCGGCGCGCGCGGACGAAAAGCGAAGAACAGACTCCCCCCCACGATCAATCCCAGCAGCAAGACTTTCACCACATTCATTTTGCGCATCGTTCAGCCGTCCATTATAATAACTGTTGGGACTGCTGAGGTCTGCATAATAGCGCGAATGAGCGAGAACATATCGGGCCGGGTTTCGGTCATCATTCCCGCCCGCAATGAGGAAGCGAACATCGCGCGCGCCGTTCGGACGGTAGCCGGCCAACAGGGTGTGCGGGAGATACTGGTCGTTGACGACCAGTCCGATGACCGGACGGGAGAAATCCTGGAAAGCCTGAAAACTGAAATCGCGGGCCTCCGCACCTTCCGCATCGAATCGTTGCCGGCAGGGTGGCTGGGGAAAACGCACGCGTTGGCGACGGCAGCCCGCGACGCCTCTGCCGAGTGGCTGCTCTTTACGGACGCGGACACAGAACATTTGCCCGGCAGCCTGGCGACCCTGCTGGACATTGCGGAGCGTGAGCACGCCGACCTGCTTTCGGTTTCTCCGGGCCAGCAGACCCTTACTTGGTGGGAAAAATCTGTTATCCCGCTGGTTTATGTGAAGCTGGCCAAGCTCTATCGCTTCGAGGAAGTCTCCGATGCGCGCTCGCCTGCGGCAGCGGCGAACGGGCAGTATCTACTCATTCGGCGGGAAACCTACGAGCATGTGGGCGGGCACTACGCAGTTCGTGGGGCCATCTTGGAGGATGTGGAGTTGGCGCGGCGCGTGAAAGCGGACGGTGGGCGCTTGGTCTTCCTGCCCGGAGCGGCCTGGGTCCGCACGCGGATGTATCGAAGCTTTTCGGAAATGTGGCGCGGTTGGACGAAAAACCTGTACCTGCTCTATGGTAAGGATCTCGCACGGATGCTCGGAGGTTTGGCGGCTTTCTGGCTTGTTGATCTGGTTCCGGCGCTGGCCTTTCTTGCCTTGGGCCTCTGGTTCGTGGCAGGCCGCGGCAGCGTGGCGACCATGCTTCTGGCCGTGGGATGTTTCCTGGTGGCCCTATGGCGGCAATGGAGTTACCGCCAGGCACTTCGAAGGCTGGGCTTCGACGTGCACCAAGCCAGCTACCAGCTTCCCGGGGCTCTGTTGTTAAGTCTATTGCTTGTGAACTCCGCGGTGGCGCACCGCTTGCTAAGGCGCGTCCAGTGGAAAGGCCGTGTTTACGCAAGCTAGTGCCGTTCCAACTTGATGGGCTTATGCATTGCGCCTTTGTCGCCTACAGCGTAGGCTCGGGAGCGGGTACGCAGACTAGTCCCAAGAAGTTGGAACGGCACAAGGGGAGAGAATGGTCTACGTCACTCGTCGGGCAGAATTCTCCGCGTCGCACTTTTACCACAGCCCGAACTTGACGCCGGAGGAAAACCGGCGAATCTTCGGCAAGTGCAACAACCCGCTTGGTCACGGACACAACTACACAGTGGAAGTAACCGTGGCGGGTCCAGTCAACCCGACGACGGGCATGGTGTTGGATTTGAAAGAGGTAAAGGCCTTGGTCGAACAAGAGGTCCTCCAACGGATGGATCACAAATTTCTGAACAAAGAAGTCCCAGCGTTTGCCAGCAAGCTGCCCACCACCGAGAACATCGCCGTCGAGATCTGGAACTGGCTTGCTCCGAAACTCCTCTTTGGCAAGCTGCATCAAATACGGGTGTACGAAACCCCCGACCTCTACGCGGACTACTACGGAGAGTGATGGTTTACTTGACGCGTCGTTACCGATTCTGCGCAGGGCACCGCCTGCACAACGAGGCCCTGACGTCGGAGGAAAACCGCCGGATATATGGGAAGTGTAACAATCCCCAAGGGCATGGCCACAATTACGTCCTGGAAGTGACCGTGACGGGGACGATTGATCCGACGACAGGGATGGTTTGTGACCTGTCCATGCTCGACGCCATCGTCACCAAGGAGGTCTTGGAGCCCTTCGACCACAAGAACCTGAATTTGGACGTGGAGAGTTTCCGCCATCGCGTGCCCACCACGGAAAACCTCAGCATCGAGATCTTTGAATTGCTTCGAAAGAGGCTGGAAGGCCAGGGCAACGGGGAGCGGGTGCGCCTGGCCCGAGTGCGCCTGGCAGAGACGGAAGCGAATTTCGTCACTTACGAGCGCGAGGAGAACCTAGCCAAACGCATTTGAAATTCTCCGCGCTCCTGAGCCAGTCGAAAGTCGACAGTCGAAAGCGGTTCGACCCTGCTCACCGCCCTGAGCTTGTCGAAGGGTCGAAAAGGGCGACACTCCAAAAATGTGTGCGACGAGCTGCACAGACTTTGGCGGTAAGAACCTACGCTTTTTCTGAGACTGCGCTCAGAAAAAGTGGCTGGCGCAGAGCGCCTTTGGAGTGCGGCGGCTTGCCGCCGCTTTGGGTGAGTGCCCGCTTGCTGGCACGCGACGGTGATCCTCCCTAGGCCGAAAGCAAGCTTTCGGCCTAGGAAAGCGGGAGCAAGCTCCCGCACTCCAAAAGCGCGGGTCCAACATCGACAATTTATTTTTCATGTTGCGCCCTAAGCGCCTAATTGGTGACAATCCCCTCAGCCGGTCCGACTCGTCGGACCAGCCTCTGTCCGTCAGTTGACGGACAGAGGGGCGGGGGGTGAGGGGTCCGTTTCTTCGTTGCATGCGTGGCCGAGAAGCTACTCTGAAACGTGTAAACAGTCGAGTGTTATACGACACTAGCCCGGATTTCTCACCAGTTCTCGGACCTGACCCTTGAAGGCCATCATCCTTAATCCCCAGCGGCGGTGCTGCCCCTTCAGCGTCGCTGGAGCGCCTGTGGATGGATGGGGCAGACTAGTGGCCC
>Ga0315279_10001461_pt1 | contig 39313 bp, 42 predicted proteins | sample YL17G06_20_MG_FD_203694 | JGI IMG/M metagenome (GOLD analysis project Ga0315279, IMG submission 203694) | Sediment microbial communities from Yellowstone Lake, YNP, Wyoming, USA - YL17G06_20 | ecosystem: Environmental > Aquatic > Freshwater > Lake > Sediment | place: USA: Wyoming | collected...
CTCGTAGGAAAAAAGCGGGGCAGGCACCTTACTGGGGTCAAAAATGACGAATGAAGAATGACGAATGACGAATAAAAACGCCCGCCGAGGTATTCGTAATTCGTCATTCATTGTCCCCGCCTGCAGTGCTGAAGGTGCCATAATTCACCTTGGTGAACCTTTGTGTTCTTGGCGTCTCGTAGGAAAAAAGCGGGGCAGGCACCTTACTGGGGTCAAAAATGACGAATGAAGAATGACGAATGACGAATAAAAACGCCCGCCGAGGTATTCGTAATTCGTCATTCATTGTCCCCGCCTGCAGTAATGTGACTGTTTCCATTTTCGTTCTCGGTGGTGAGCCGCAGGATCATGGAAACTTGGCGGTGTCATTATCAAAGCCTCACCACCAAGACCCCAAGAACACCAAGAACACAAAACCGACCAAAATGAAAGATGCTCCAGTAGCCCAAGCTGAGAGACTCAGCCAAAGGGCAGAACAGCCCGAGCACCACCCGAAGGCAACCCAGCCCCTCATCTTCGTGTTCATCGTTTTGCTTTCAGTAGCAGGCGCAATCATCGGCATGCAAATCCTGACAACCTTGGGTATCACGCCGAATACCGCTCTTATTGGAGTCTTAGTGGCGATCGCTGTCTCTCGCATCCCGGTTCACGCCCTGAGATCTTTCCGCTCTATCCATGCTCAAAACCTGATCCAATCAAGCATCTCTGCCGCCACCTTCGGCGCCGCCAACTCACTGCTGTTGCCGATAGGCATTCCGATGTGCCTGGGCCGACCCGACCTTGTGCCAACGATGCTCCTGGGCGCCACCATGGGGATGCTGATCGACCTCGCAATGCTTTACTGGTTCTTCGACTCGCGCTTGTTTCCAGGATCCGCCGCGTGGCCGCACGGAGTGGCGGCGGCAGAGGCGATTCTTGCGGGGGATCAGGGCGGCAAGCGTGCGGCTGTTCTAGGAATCGGTACTGCTGCCGGCATCGTCGGCTCCTCCAGCGTGTTCGGTCTTCTAGCCCCTCTTGTTGGAATGGGAGGGCTTCCCATGTCGGCGTTCGGCGTGGCCTTTATCGGCAACACGTGGGCACTTTTCATGTTTGCCGTCGGACTCCTGGTGAGAGCTTACTGTCCGGCGTTGCTAAAGGTGGACTTTGACCGGTTGCTGGTTCCTCACGGAATGATGATCGGCGCTGGTTTGGTGGCCTTGACTCAAGCGATCCTGATGATCACACGCAAGCGGCAGGACGGTGCGGCTGCGCCCGCTGAACGCTACAGCGCCACGCGATCCGAAGAGTATGTAAGAGGAAAGCTCGCAGCCGGCCTTGTGCTTTATGTGTTTGCCGCGGTTCTGCTGGCCGTCATGGGTGGACTGTGGGAAGGGTTGACTTTGAGGCAGTTCGTCCTTTGGTGCTTCTTTGCCGCGATCTCCTGCATCGCCGCCGAGTTCATCGTGGGATTGTCGGCCATGCATGCAGGCTGGTTCCCGGCCTTCGCAACGGCATTGATCTTTATGGTGCTCGGTCTGGCGATGGGCTTTCCTCCTGCCGCGACGGCGCTGCTGGTGGGCTTCGTGGCCTCCGGAGGCCCAGCGTTCGCCGACGCCGGATATGACCTGAAGGCGGGCTGGTGCCTGCGCCGGGGCCACCGGCAGTCCGGCTTTGAAATGGAAGGAAGGCGAGAACAAATCATCGCTGCATTGATTGGTCTGTTGACGGCCCTCGCTGTAGTAATCCTCTTCCACAACGACTATTTCAGCCGTGACCTCTTCCCGCCGGTAGACCGCGTGTACGCAGCAACCATACGCGCCGGCATCGATCCCTCACTCGTCTCTAACTTGTTCATTTGGGCCATACCAGGCGCTCTGATCCAGTTCATTGGTGGTATGGAACGTCAGCTAGGAATTCTTCTTGCTACGGGTTTGTTGATCTCCAATCCGGGCGCAGGATGGCTCTTGCTGCTGGGAATCCTTGCACGAGGCGTGCTGCGGAAGATGTATAAGAAGGAAGCGGAGACCCCGATGGCAATCTTCGGGGCCGGGTGTATCGCCGGCGATGCCCTGTGGGGCTTTGCCAGCTCGGCGGCACGCGCGGGTTGGATTCGCAGATAGGAAAGGACCAGACGTGGACATCAATGGCGAGATCATCGAAGCGATGATCCTGGGGGGTGCAGTTCTGGGCGGCGGCGGTGGAGGCAGCATCGCGGAAGGGCGCCGGATCGGCCACGCGGCCCTCGAGCTTGGTCGCCCCTGGCTGGTCTCAATCGACGAATTAGATGACAACGACTTGCTGGCTACCGTCTCAGCAGTCGGAGCGCCTGCCGCAAAGGAACGGTTCGTTGCGCCGTCAGACTTCATCGAAGCAACCAAGCTGCTGCTCGACCATCTGGATCATGGACTCAGCGGATTCATCGCTTCGGAGAACGGAGGAACTTCCACCGTCCACGGGCTCCTCCAGTCGGCGGTGCTCGGAGTCCCCGTGGTGGACGCTCCGTGCAACGGCCGAGCCCATCCTACCGGCGTGATGGGATCAATGGGATTAAGCAGCTTGCCGGAATACTTGTCGCGACAGGCCGCAGTTGGCGGGAACCCGGAAAGCGGTCGCCGTCTCCAGCTTTATGTCGAAGCTGCGGTACCGGCAGCTGATGCTCTTGTTCGGCAGGCCGCGGTGCAGGCAGGCGGCATGGTCGCTGTAACGCGCAGCCCGGTGCCCGCTCGGTACGTACGCGAGCATGGAGCTCCTGGCGCCATTGTGCAGGCCATCCAGCTCGGCCGGATACTGATGAAGGAGCGGATAGCCGGCGGGCGAGCAGTGGCCGGGCGATTGGCCGCCGAGCTGAGAGGTGACGTAATCGCAGCGGGAGAGATTGCGGCACTTGAACTCGAGACTCGCGGCGGATACGACGTCGGCCGCCTGACTGTTGGGGACATCGAGTTGAGCTTCTTGAACGAATACATGACGGCGGAAAAACAAGGTCAGAGGGTTGCGACCTTTCCAGACTTGATCACTACGCTGGATTATGAAGACGGAACCCCGCGAGCTTCGGCACAGTTGCAACCGAGCGCACGCGTCCTGGTTCTTTGGGCACCGCGCGAAAGCCTCATTCTGGGCGCTGGGATGCGCGACCCTGCGAACTTCAAACCCGTAGAAGAGATCTTGCAGCGGCCGATCCTGCGCTACGTTTTTCCGTAGTTTTCTACGATGTTACCAGGATGAGAGACGTGCGGTTAACACACGCCATTTCTTGGAGGTAGTTTTGGCAGTTGGGCGGGCTGATTTGACAGAATGTTGGAGTGACACGGAATGGAATCGGCGCCGGAGGGTGAAGCGAAGCGTCTCGGGCACAAAACATTGTGCGTGAAGAGATCCGAGACGGCAAGCTTCGCCCCGACGCAGGGCCGGCGAGCTTTGGCGCCCTGCAGGGCGGGCGCTTCAGTTTGTCATTGCACGGAAGAAGTCCCAATCATAAAGGAAATCCCGCGGCGGGCACTTGGCAGATGGGAAGCGCTTGGGAACGTCGCAGAGTTTGAATTGAAGACGGTTGGAGGTGGTGTAGCACGCGGCTGCTACATTGCTGCAGGATCGGCCTGGCACCCCGCTTCCTCCGCTTCATGGTACGGCGTAAATCGCTGCAACAAAACTGATTGAAAGCCATCTGGTCCAGATTGATAATTGCTCATAGACCGACCGACATGACCACATTTGCTGATCGCCGGCGGGAGTGCTACGCTGGTCGGCCTAATTACAAGTTATGTTTCGGAGCCGGAATCGATAGATGACCTGTACAACCAGACGCTGAGCAACATGGAGGCCACTCACGCGGCCTTGGCCGCGCGCGTCATAAGCGGCCTGCACGCGGCGCGGCTACTGCTGGCTCATGGCTTCGTTCAGGAGCAGGCCACTTTGCAGCGAATGCTCGACGAATTCAACGAAGACGTCATGTTTCTTGCCTACGGCGTCATTTCAGACGACATCACCGAGTTGCATCGCGAATATCTGGCCGCGTTCTACGAGGAAGAGTTTGACAATCCTGACAGCGCCCTCGAATCGACTCAAAAACGACCGATGGTCTCCCGGCAGAAGATCAGGGCATATCTCGCGCGCATCGGAGCCGAAGGGCTCAACCCCAGTTCTGGCGTCGAGGCGATGCGCACCGTCAGCAAGATCTACTCCGGGTTCGTGCATGGCGCCTCACCCCACATCATGGACATGTACGGCGGCAACCCCCCTCGATTCCACGTCCGTGGAATGCTCGGCACGGTTCGCGCCGACGATCACAGGGAAGATCTGTGGAATTCGTTCTACAGGAGCATCGGCTCATTCGTATTCGCTGCCAAAGCGTTCGGGGACGAGGCTCTGGTCCAGAGCGTTCTCGGGTACATGCGGCGTTTTGCCAAGGCGGCCGGCGAAAGCTACGCTCATCCACCAGAGAAGCCCGAAGCCTAACATCGGTTTGCAGCCGACGGCGGCTGGCGAGAAAATGAGCCGCCGCGGCTGAAACCGGGCGTTAGGCGGCTTTAATCCCTTTGTAGCTTTTCCTAAGGTAGACTCGCACAAGTATGAATAGGCGGGACCTGCAAACTTTGGCCGACCTTCGGGTCGCCGACGCTGAGAAGCTCGTCGACGCCGGCCGCTTTTCTGCCGCATACTATTTGCTTGGGTACGCAGTGGAATGTGCCTTAAAGGCCTGTATCGCTAAGCAGATCAGAGAACACGACTTTCCTGATAAGCAACTCGTTCTCGATAGTTATACCCATGACCTTGAGCAGCTTTTACGAATCTCGGGTGTCAAGCCTGAGTTCGATTCGCGAATCAAGGCCGACAAATCCCTCGAAGTAAACTGGACGACCGTTAAAGACTGGACTGAAGCCGCGCGTTACGACAATAATATTCCAGAAATCAGGGCTCGGGACCTCCTTGACGCGGTAACCGACCCTCAATGTGGTGTTCTGACTTGGCTCAAGACAGTGTGGTGAAAGAATCTCTAACCGACCTCATGATTCTTGCCGGTGCCGAGCTCACCAAGAAACTGGATGAATTGCAGTGGCCTGTTCTCGCTTCTCTTTGGCTTTACAAGTCCGAGGGAAACCAATGGAGGCTCGTCCTTGCTTCTCCACGGGTGATGTCAGATGGCCCGAAAAAGTCTTACGAGACTATTCAGTCTGCTCTGGCGGCGACTCCGGCTGCAGAGGGCAATCTCACCTTGAGCGACATTGGCGTCACTGATCCCGAGAACCCGCTAATCGGGTTGCTGCATGTGACCATTAGTACCGGCCCGACGGTTGGAGGCATACGCTTCACCAGGAAGGTGATTAATGGGCACTTTATCGAGGACGCTTACATTTATCGGATATCCGACACAGCCCCTACCGGACGAGCCGCATAACAACAGCATCCAGCCGCCGGCGCAAGAAGCGCGCCGCGGCTAATGCCGGGCGGTAGACCGCGCTGAGGGAGGCTGCTACTCAACAGCAGCATCGTCACTTTCATGACACCTTAGGGAAGAGATGTGCTCAGAGTCATCATTTTCGCCATCCTGTCTGCCGCGCTGGCCTATGTCTCACGAGCTTCCCTGAAGGTCCCCCGTTCTCATGGCTTCTACCGCTTCTTTGCCTGGGAGTGCATTCTCGCCCTTTTTTGCCTCAACTTCATCAACGTTCGGCAGTGGTTCGGCGACCCGCTCTCTGTCCGCCAGCTCATTTCCTGGTTCCTATTGATCGGCTGTATCGTCCCGGGCCTCTATGGGGTACATCTACTTCGCACCCAAGGCAAACCGGATGCCCGACGACCCCATGATGGGCCCTTGGTCTGGATCGAGAAGACGACCCAGCTGGTGACGACTGGCGTGTTCAGGTACATCCGCCATCCGCTTTACAGCTCGCTGCTTCTTCTGGCATGGGGCGTGTTCTTCAAGCACCCATCATGGGTTGGGGGTTCTGTGGTGCTGGGCGCGACGGCCTTTCTGCTGGCGACGGCAAAAATTGAGGAAGTGGAGAATGTTCGTTATTTCGGTGCTGCGTATCGAGCGTACATGCAACACACCAAAATGTTCATACCGTTCGTGTTCTGACCGGAGAACCAGGCGGACGGGTGACAACCTGAGGTGAACGGCACGGGAAGCGCGGTCTAACAAACGCCTGAATTAGTGCTTGTCCGAGGATGTGGTATCACATATCATACCACTGTGAAGCGGCGAGTCGTTCTCGATACCAATGTTCTGGTCGCCGGCCTCCGGTCCCGACGGGGAGCAGCTTTCCGCTTACTCACGTTGGCGGGCACGGGGGCCTTCGAGCATTGCCTGTCCGTTGGCTTGCTTTTCGAATACGAATCGGCGCTTAAACGACCAGGAGTGGTCCCCAAGCTTAACCACCGGCAGTTGGATGCGATCCTGGATTACCTTTGCGCCAGTGCTATTCGCCAGGAGATCCACTATTTGTGGCGTCCGGTGCTGCGAGACCCAGGCGACGATCTCGTACTTGAAGTGGCTGTTGCTGGCGAGTGCGAGTCCATCGTGACCTACAATGTTCGGGACTTCGTCGGCTCAGAGCGATTCGGGATTCGAGTCCAGACTCCGACAGAGTTCCTGGCGGAAATGGAGGGAGGACAATGAGTGCACTGAGTATCAGGTTGCCGGAGTCTCTGCATCAGCGCGTTCGCGAGCTCTCCGCGCGTGAAGGGATTTCCATCAATCAGCTCATCGCTACCGCCCTGGCCGAGAAGATGTCTGCCATCATGACGGCCGACTACCTGGAGGCGCGGGCTCGACGCGGGACTCGCAAGAAGTTCCTTGCGGCCCTGGCCCAGGTTCCGGATGCCGAGCCCGAGCCCAAGGACAGACTGCCCATGGAGGCGTCTAACAAGCACATGCAGCGGACGAGGGCCGGCTCAGGCTATAGGAAGACAAAGCGACGCCCGAGGGACGGCCCTCGCCGCTGATGCCGGCTGTTAGGCCGATAATTCGCGTATTGACTTTGTACATACGCATTGCCATAATCAAACATGGACGTCGCCTATCGGTAGAGCGGCATCAATTTTGTCTGGGATCGCGAGAAGGCGAAGTCAAACCTCCGCAAGCATGGTATAGCCTTCGAGACAGCGTGCGAGGTCTTCTTCGATCCCTTCATCTGCTTGATCGGGACGGATGTTGTTCGCGGTGAAGAGCGTGAGACCGTCATCGGAATGACCAGCGACTGGAGGTTGTTGAAAGTCATCTACGTTTTCGGCTCAGAGACAGTCCGCCTCATCTCCGCGCGCACGGTCACGATTAAGGAAAGAAAGAACTATGAAGAGCAGTGATCTCCGTGCACGTCTCCGTAAGGATCGGCCCATGACCAGCATTACTATCAGGATGCCCGAAGATGTGGTTAAAGAACTTAAGCGCGTAGCCCCACTTCTTGGCTTTTCTGGCTATCAACCTTTGATTCGCGCCTACATCGGCCAAGGCTTGCGGCGAGATCTCGAGAAGATCCGAAGCCAGCCAAAGCTCTACGACCTAGTCAAGAGCTTGCGCCGACATGGGGTTAATGAGGATGTAATCACTTCGGCAATTGCAGAGCTACGGACGGCCTGACAACCGCATGCAGAGCACAGACACATTACAATCGGCACGTCGAATCGACTTCGGCTTCTCATCGTAAGCCACGTCGATCGCGGCGCCCGCGTTCGCATCATTAGCGCGTGTCAGCTGACGCGGCCTGAGAGACAAGCTTATGAAGAGGAAAGTCAGGACTGAGATGGAGGACGACCTCCGACCGGAATATGACCTCCGACAATTGCTCAAGCGCGGGGTGCGCGGCAAGTACCTAATAAATTATCGTGCCGGCAGCAATCTCGTGTTGTTGGAACCAGATGTTGCTCGAGCCTTCTCTGATGAGCACGCGGTGAACGAAACCCTGCGTCTGGTTATTCAGTTAACCAAAATTCGGGTTGGGAAGAACCCAAAGAGGGCGAGGAGGGCGGGCTAACCAGCGCTCTCAGCGGACACGCCTACGGGGCTGTTTGCTTGGTGCGCGGGGCTTCCGTCAGCGTGGTGCCGTGTGATGGTCGTGAAGGTCATCCGGCGTGCCGCTGAGCGCAGGCGTTAGCCCGATTCCGCACAACTGGAGGAATCCGATCGTGTGGAGTGAGACGCCGGGATGCTTTGAGCGTCATCTTCAGCGGAGAAGTAGCGCATCGGCCATCGCGTGGCTGACTCGGCATAGAAAGCGGAACGCGTCCGATTAAGAGGGAGGTATCATCCAACATGCTGACCCAGTGTTAGCGCTGTTGGTTATGGTACCGGCGGGATTGCCGGCAGGCCAGGACATTCAGAATCTGGAAATACAGTGTGCGGGAGGAAAGGCTCAGGCCTGTTCCCAACTGGCCCCGCTCGCCAGAACCTCGCCGAACTCCAATGTGCGCTTCAACGCCGTGATTGGTTGAAGGACCAGACCCTCCTCGCCGAGATCACGCGGACCGGCAGTGACTCGACTGTGCGCGCGTCCGCCGTGCAGAAGCTGAACGACCAGGCCGCGCTCGCCGAGATCGAAGGCGGATCCGGACTACAAGGAGCAGGCTCATGCCGTCTGCTCCGAGATTGTAGACGTCGAGGGCAAGAGCTCTAGCAGCGGACTGGCACTCCAACCGGTCATTCCCGGCGTTGACTACGAGTGTCCCTTTGCCGTATCGAAAGGCGTGGGACTCAAGACTTTCCGCATGGGTGACGTCGTCTTCGATCTTCACCCGTAGCAGCGCGCCGTCAAGTCATGCGATAGCCAGATCGGGGGACAGGCTATGCAACTCCTCGATCATCGTATAGTACTTTGAAAGGAGTGACCATGCCCTTGAAACAGGTTCTTGATATCCTCGAACTGCTCGACCGGCCCGACGCCACGGGAAGCGCCGTTGCGCGGCTGTTTGCGGAACGCGGGCTGGCCGGCATGGAGGTTAAAGCCGCGCGCTCGAGACGCGGCTCCACATCTTTTGTCAAACTGACCATCCCAGGCACGAGAGGAAAGGCGATAGGGGGGAAAGCGCCGACTCTGGGCATCATCGGCTTTTTGGGAGGCGTGGGCGCACGGCCCGAGGTCATTGGGCTGGTCTCTGATGCCGATGGTGCCGTGGCGAGTCTTGCTGCGGGCCTGAAGCTTGTGGACATGTATCGCGTAGGCGACCGCCTGGACGGAGACGTAATCCTCTGCACCCACATAAGCCCAAACTCTCCCATCATTTCGCATGAACCCGTGCCCTTCATGTCTTCTCCCGTCAGTATGACCACAATGAAGCGGCACATGGTCGACGAACGCATGGATGCGGTTTTGTCGCTGGACACGACGAAAGGAAACCGCATCATCAACACGCGCGGCTTCGCCATCTCGCCTACTGTGAAGGAAGGGTACATTCTTCGGGTGAGTGAGGATTTGCTGACTGTTCAGCAAAATGTAACCGGACGCGTGCCATCTGTTTTCGCCATCACTACACAGGACGTCACTCCCTATGGCAACCGGCTGTTTCACCTGAACAGCATCATGCAGCCTGCTTCCGCCACAGTCGCGCCGGTCGTGGGCATCGCAATTACAACGGAAGCTGTAGTGCCTGGCTGTGCGTCGGGCGCCAGCCATGAGGGCGACATCGAGCTGGCAACGCGTTTTGTCGTCGAGGTCGCGAAGGGATTCGGGCGCAAATCAGTTCGCTTTTATGACGCCGCTGAATTCGGCCGGCTCGTGAAACTCTACGGCTCCATGAAACACCTTCAGACTTTGGGAAATCAAGAGGTTGGCAGTGGCAGCGCGGTCAGAAGACGGACAAGGGTTCGGAGGGACGATGAGTAGGGTTGTGGGAGCCGTTACAATCGGACAGACGCCGCGCCATGATGTTATCCCGGAAATCCAGGCCGTCCTGGGAGCTGAGATCTCCATAGTCCAATCCGGCGCACTGGATCCTTTCACTCTCGAGGAAGTGAGAGCACTGGCTCCCGGTACCACAGGTCACACATTGGTCACGAGAATGCGAGATGGGACCGAGGTGAAGTTGGGCAAGGACTTCCTGGTGCCGCGCGTTCAGGAATGCATTCATGAACTGCAGAACCGAGCGGATTTGATCCTGCTGCTGTGCACCGGGAGCTTTCCTCGGATGGAGTCAAAGCGGCCCGTACTGTACCCCGAGCACGTGCTATACAACACTGTTCGCAGTATCGAACCGCAGCGTCTGGGCGTGCTTACTCCCACATCTGAGCAAGTAGCCCTTCAGTGCGAACGCTGGCACAAGATAGTGAATGAGGTGGTCGTTGAGGTTGTCTCCCCTTACGGCGAACTGGAGGAACTCGGATCGGCAACCGCGAGGCTGAGCCGAGCGGGAGCCGATCTCGTAGTTATGGATTGCATCGGCTACACTCAGGTCATGAAAGAGATTGTTCGCGAGCACACGAGAAAACCGGTCCTGCTTGCAAGTTCACTACTCGCCCACCTGGCGGCCGAGTTTCTCAGTTAAATCCCCGTAGGTCCGCGGAGTTTTTTGTCCCTGCGGCGTTGACAAATCGTTTTCGAGAAGAGCATATTCCCTGAACTCACCGAGATGCATTCGGAGAAAACAGGGAGATCATGGAACTCGCCGTAATCCAGGACGTATTTGTCAACAACCTGCTGCCCATCCTCATCAGCGCCGGTACAGGCTTCGCTCTGGGGCGGACCTTGCACCCCGACATCAAAACCGCTTCACGGCTGGTCTTCTATATCTTCGCTCCGTGCCTGGTCTTCGTCTCCCTGGCGCGTGTCGGAATTGCCGGAGGCGAGTTCGGCAAATTGGGGCTCTTCACTTTCACGGTCAGTGCCACCATGGGTGCGCTGGCGTTTTTGTTCGGTCGGTTGCTGGGCGTGGGACGGCAGTTGCTGGCGAGTCTGGTGATCGCCTCGATGTTCGTCAACAGCGGGAATTACGGCCTTGCCGCCACCAAATTTGCCTTTGGCGAAGGGGCTCTGGCACGAGCTCTGGTCTGCTTTGTGTTCAGCACCATGATCACTTACACCGCAGGAATCCTGATCGCCTCAATGGGGAAATTCTCGGTCCGACACGCATTGAGCAGGCTCCTGGCGGTTCCTGCCTTTTACGGCCTGATTGCTGCCGGGATTGTGCGCCATGCGGACTGGCACGTCCCTTTGTTTCTGGATCGCTCGGTCACTTTGCTTAGCGACGCTTCGATCCCGCTCATGCTGGTTGTGCTGGGCCTGCAGATCGCCGAGGCCCGCACCTGGCCTCGCAGCCGGGTGGTTCTTATCAGCGCAGCGAGCTTTCTTCAACTAGTAGTGACGCCGTTGGTTGCTCTACTCCTTGCCCGGTGGATCGGCCTGTCGGGGATGGCCCGCCAGGCGGCCGTCCTGCAAGCCTCGATGCCCGCAGCAGTGGTCACGACAATATTGGCTGTGGAATACGAGCTGGATGCGACGCTGGTGAGCGGAACCGTGGTTCTCACAACGCTGCTGAGCCCGCTGACTCTGACTCCACTCATCGCCTATTTGCTTTCTTCCCGCTAGACAAAGTCATTGTGGCGAGCGGTTACCGCCAGGATATTACCGTTTGCCCAGCGCCTTGAACATCTCCAGTGATGGAGCGAAGAAGTTGGCGCCCGATACCGCCTTGGAGTAGTCCATCAAGGAGTCATACAGTCCGTCCCCAGAGATCCCCATCATTCGGCTGAGCATTCTCTCGGGTATATCCGGCGTTTTGTAGTAGGCGACAAAGAAAGTCCGCTCTCGGAAAGCGTGCCATAGGGGAAGCTGTGCCGAACAATCTCCAATTCCTCACCGTCTTCCTTGATTACAGTCCGGCTGATGTGGGCGGTTGCAGGCTTGGCTCGGCCGGAGAGTTCCTTACTGTTTTTCTTCCGCCTGCCGATCACCTTTTCCTGCTCTCTGGTGGGCACGGTGGACCACTTTTTCAGGCCATGAACGTAACGCTGTGTGAAAACGTAGCTGCCCCCCGCAAAAGTTGGATCCTCTTTTCCGATCAGGGCAACTTCGGCCCGCGCCTTGATGCCCTTGGGATTCTCAGTGCCGTCGATGAAGCCGCTAAGGTCGCGAGAGTCGAGGTATTGAAAGCCATGCACTTCCTCCATCACTTCGATGGCGTCGCCAAGCTGATTGCGGATTCGCATGGCCAGCTCAAAGTTCAAATCGTGACGCTTAGAAAGGATGTGCAGGAGGATGTCGCCTCCCGTGGCGGGCGCACTCCTTCCCTCAGCCTCAATCGCCTTGAAGGGACGGAGACCAGCCGGTCGTATCCCTGGAGAAATCACGTCCCAAAACTCAGAACCGAAACTCACCGTGCAGACGAGCTTGGCGCGAAGCGCGAGGGAGCCAACCTTGTCGACCAAAGATGGAATTCCAGACGCGATTTTGGCCACAGTCTTCCCGCTAACCGCGGCTTCACGAATACGAAAAATGAGGAACAGTGCGTTCGAACTTGGGGCAGGAATGATGCCTCTTTGGAATTGGGCATGAGAGACTCCTTTCTTCTTGAATGCGGGCTCTTAATTTACAGGACTTTTGTTTGGGCAGTATGAAAAAAGGAGTCGTGAAACTCTACCATTCCGGCGCGCGCGCGAACGATGTGAAGTCCATGCTACTATATCCTCCGAGGCACTCATTACTTGGGATTCTATGCTTCCGGCAGACGAGGCAAATCGCCAGTATTTCCGTGAATCCTATCGTAAGCGGGAACACGGATGGGAGACAGAAGAACCCAGCCCCTACGCAGTGGCTTTCCTGCAGCGGGTGAGAAGGCAGGTTCCTGCAGGCACGCTGCTGGACATCGGCTGCGGGGAGGGTCGTCACTCCTTTGCCGCGTGGCGCCTTGATTTCAAGGTGACGGGCATCGATTACGAGCCCCTGGCCTTGGAACGAGCGCGCCATTTCGCCGTGGTAAAGCATGTGGATGGCATTAGATTCCGCAAGGCAAATGTTTTCTCGTTGCCGTTTCCGCATTCATCATTCGATGTTGTCCTGGATTACGGTTGCCTGCACCATCAAAGAAAGTCCGACTGGACGGCATACATGGCCAGCATCCTGCGAGTGTTGAGACCGCTCGGCTTTTACATCCTTTCTGTTTTCAGCCCGAAATTCCGCCTTTTTCGAGCCAGTAGACGCCCATGGCACATCGCCTATGGCGCCTACCGGAGGTGTTTCACGCCGCAGGAAATCTCCGCGCTTTTCGGACGCTATTTCGAGATCCTGGCAATCGCGGAGGAACAGGGAGAGGGACGAGGCTTCTGGCATGTCCTCATGAAGCGTCGCACCGAAGGTGGCACAATGCCGAGCACTACGAGGCATAATAACAGGATCACAAAATGATAAATGATCGCTTAGTTTGAAGGGAGAGGGGGCAGAGAAATGATTATCTGCAAGTGTAGTCTCTGCGAAGAAAGCAAGGAATGCCTCCAGAAGGAAATCGACGGGAAGGAATATGATATCTGTGGCGAATGTTGGAACGCGCTGAACGGGAGGCTCAGGGGGAAGGGACGGGCAATAAAGCATCGGGAATCCGTGTCCCTCCCTCCACCGGAGGTTCGCAAAGAAGAGGAGAGCGAAAAGCCCTTCCCGGGAAAACCACCCAAGATCTGGTATAGCTCTGACAGCTCACAATAAGGTCACGAGTCATCAGCAGCTGCGGAAGGAGCCCTTGACGGCATCAGCAAACCCGACGCAGCAGGGAAGCATGGTACGTCCCGGCCGCCGGACAGGACCTTTCTGCCCCGCCTAACTGAGGGGAAACCTCCGCACCTGAATTCCGCTTGCTCCTCAGACGCTCTCGGGATAGAAAATGCCCAACACGATGCTGCCGGGAGGAATCGAGAGTCCGGCGGCTGATGGACCTCCTCCAGCTCCCGTCGCTAAACATCCGCGGGCTGCGCAGCGCCTATGTCGGCGACCAGGCCCAGAACGTGGTCCCGGAAAAGGCCGAAGCTTCGCTCGATGTGCGCCTTGTGAAAGGTGAGGACCCCGACAAGAAATTCGAGCAGGTGCTGGCGCACACCCGCAGGCAGGGCTTTTACGTCACCACGGGCCTGCCGACCAAAGAGGAGCGGCTCTCGCACCCCTACGTCGCCCGTGTCGTGAAAGATATCTGGAACTATCCCGCGACACGGACTCGGATGGACTTGCCGCTATCGAAGGCGATTGTGCAGGTTGTGCAGGGCGCGACTGCAGGCGATGCCGTGATCGCACCGACGCTAGGCGGTAGTGTTCCCATGTATATCTTCGAGAAACTCGATCTGCCGTTTGTCGGCGTGCCGATCGTCAACTACGACAATCATCAGCACAGCTCCGACGAGAATCTTCGCCTGGGCAGCCTATGGCGAGGAATAGAGATTTATGCCGCTTTATTGGCCGACCTGAATTGGTGAGGAGCTACGGCGATAAAACTCTCCGGAGGAGGTATCCTCCAGTGAGCGATAGGATAACAGGCACGATCGCGAATTCGAGGGACGGCACGAACAGCGACGACGGCCAAGCCGAGCCCGAGCGCCCCCTGCAGTCCGAAAGCCCCAGCTGGCAGCGGGGTGGCTAGAACTTTAATTCCACGCGCAGGATGTGCGCGTCGGTCTTGCCGACGTTCTGGACCGTGTGGACGACGGCTTCGCTCCACGCGAAGGTGCCCGCCTGGCGATGCCGAGTTTGGGGTTGTTGCCCCTCAATGGTGACCTTGGCATCCCAGTCGTTGAAGTAGATACTGAGGCCGTGCGGGTGCCGATGCATCGGCTCAACCTTGCCGGGAGGCAGGTTCACATCCATCACACGGATAAACTTGTTCTCCAGAGCCAGCTTGTGTGTGTCCCCGGCGACTTTGAGGGGATCGAGGGCATCGTCCTGGTTCGCATGAGCCAAGATAAAGAACAACCCGAGGCCAAGGGCTCCCAACAAGAACATCCTTCTCATGGTTCCTCCTCTGTGTCTCAGCAGTAGAAATTTGACCATTCCCATCAACAACAACTGGATGGCGCATGCCGAAATGGGATGCAAGCTGTGGCCAACAAGTCGCTGCCCAGCCGTGTCCAAGATGTATCGCCGGCGAGTGGCTAGATACTGCCTGCTCCCGAATTTCTTGAATCGCTCTCCGCTCTGGTGGATAGTATAGGTCGGTTCTTGTCGCTCGCAGGCACAGCCGGCAAGATCGCCAAAAGACTCGCACAGAGCAAAATCAAGATGATGCGCTTCATAGGATGACTTCTCCGCGACGTATCTGTCCGGGCGAGATTTCGATCAGGTGTCAACCCGGATCGATATGGGTTGTACGACACCGCTATTCTGTCCTCTTTCGCGTAAAGAAGGAATATGTGAGGATGGGTCTCCGGGCCCTCACAAAAGTGCTTTTCAGCTGCTTAGGCAGAAGGTTTCGCTGTGGAGCCAGCAGGCAGTTGAAATCTCGTGGAGGTCCCGACGAAGCCGACGCACATTAAACGACCCGCGCGTGAACGCAGCCCGGAGTAGGTCATTCATAGTCTTATCCCGGGCCCCTTCGCAGGAATAGATCGCTACCACGGTGAGGAATGAGACATCATAGTTACTTTCCCGCCGGGTAATGAGCAGAGCGCCTCCTTTGCCGATCCCGGCGGGCATCTGGTCAACCGTAAATGTCAGCGGTACTATGAGACGTCCTCGGGGACGCAATGCGTCCAGCCAGCTCGGTAGCGGGTGGGTTGCACCTGCATTGATAAGAATGGCGTCGAAAGTATCGACATAAGCTTGTGTTCCGTCCGCCTGCCGGACCTCGACCCAGTTGTAGTGCGCGAGGTTCTCCCGGGCGCGCTCTGCAAGAGCGGCGTCGATCTCCACTGCGACGACACGGCCTGTCGCACCCACGACATGCGCTATCACCGCACTGTAATAGCCGGTGGCGCAGCCGACGTGCAGGACGTGAGAGCCCGCCTCAAGCTGCAGAGCGTCGAGCCAGGTGGCAAGCATCCCCGGCTGTCCGTTAAACAGATTGCGCGAAGGATCGATGGCAACCGAGATGTTGTGGTAGACGCGGCGGGGATCAGCGCCGACCGGCTCGCCTGCTCTTGCGGTAGGACTCCATGATCAGGTCGTACTTCAGCTGCAGATGGCGAATTTCCGACTGGATTATTGCCTTCTGAGACAGTTCGAAGCTGCTCTCCAGCCTGCCTTTCAGCAGTTCGATTTCCTTGAGAAGGTCGACCTCTTCCGGGACGAATCCGGAACTCTTCAAAACGGAATACCCGACCCTCACACTCTCAGGTGCTGCAAAGTAAGCCGCGAGACCCTGCAAGGGCCTGCCGCGGCCGGGGAGATCGTCAAATTCTCCCCTCTCGATCGCTTCCCGGATCTTGTCTTCGGCGATTTTCTCGAAATTCATTTCCCTGGACCCGCCGCTAAAGATATACACCAAGGGCCAGGCCAGGGAAAGGACCAGACAGCATTCCAACTAGAGCTTGCCTCGCAAGCTCCCTGCGCGCGACTCTCCGCTCTTCGAAGCCCTCCTAGTCGCGAGGCGGGATGTGTAACAAGAGGTGGCAGGGAGCGTGCCTGGCCAGATACCGTGCCGTCGTTCCCAGCAGAATTTCCCCGATGGTGCGCCGGTGATGGTAGCCGAGCACGGCCAGCTCGACTTTTTTCTCCTTCATTTCGTCCAGGAGGGCTCCCCCGGCATCGTGAGCACGGAGCACGAGGCTGCTGATCTTCATCTCGCTGCGCCGCGCCACCCGATCTGCCGCGCGTAATATCTTCTTGGCCATTTCCTCCAGGTCGGGAACCTCCACGTCGAGCGGAGTAGGATCGGGAAGCTCGATGACGTGCACAAGGAACAGAGAGGCATTATGCGCGCCCAGGCGGCAAGCGAGGTCGGTTAGCTCAACAGTGTGCCCCAGCGTCTTAAGCCCTACCAGAATGCGTTTAGCTTTCTTCATGGCAATTCTCCTCTCGAGAGGACACGCAAATCCACACCTCGGGGACTTGCTATACTTGCTGACAGGCTATCCTACCAACAAAAGTCCGTTCGGCAAACAAGTGGATGCCACAAAGGCATAGAAATCACGGAGGCCAGGGATCTCTGCGTCTCTGAGGTGAAGCTAGTTGTGGCTGGAGGAGACCATCTTCATCGTGCCGTGCAGCTTGATCGTCTGCAGCTTGGCCTTCTGCACGTCGGTGACCATTGAGATCTTTCCGTCGACAGTCGTCTGCATGTCACCGGTCTTCAGGATTCCCTTATTCAGGTTCAACTCAAGCACTCCGCCGCCGGTCAGCTGGACGTTCACGTTAACCTTGCTCTTGCCGCTCGGGGTGTCCACTTCAATCGTCTTGACGAGGGCTGCTTCGACGGTCTGTTCAAATCTTGGCAGACTGTCCTTGCCGTCACTGGCGATGGCCACGAGCTTATATTTCGATTGACCCTCCAAGTTAAGGGGACCCGCGCCGGGGGTAGGAATCGGCAGAGGCATGCTGAACGGCACTGCCACCGTTTCGCCGATCGCCAAAGGCGTCTTGGGCAGATTGTTATACATCGAATCCATTATCTGCCTGAACATGTCGGCGGGAATACTCACTTCGGGCGGCACCTTGACATCAACCACGTTGCCTTCCTTGTCGAAAGTCAAGGTGATCGTTTTTCCGATCAGGCTGTCGGCCAAGTTGTCGGCAGTCAGCCTCTTGCCGTTCATGGAACGCTCCATGCTCAGCCGATCGTAGGTGATCTGGGCCTCCATGTTTCCCTGCTCGTTCATTTCGCCGTTTTTCTGCGTGAAGACCCAAGTCGACTTGCCCGTCATCTTCATCGGGTCGGATGTAGTTTTACCCGAGGCATCGAGGTTCCGCTCGTAGACTACCTCTAAGTCCATTTCCTGGGTTATTTCGAAGTGAGCCGTCTGGTTCGGCCTGGGGATGAGCCGGATGATGACCTTGCCGCCCTGTGCGACGATAGCAGCTGATGTCGCAAGAATGAACAGAGCCACAGCAGAAATAGGATGATAACGCGAGATGTGCATGGCTTTTAGTTTATCACACGGAACCACGGAGATCGTACCCGGTTAGTCTCAGGGGAAAACCAGGTTGTTCTTTTCGGGTTTCGTGCATTTCCTCGGATATTAAAGAAAAAACAGGCTACGAATCTCACGAATTCCTCCAACCGCTTGGGTGAGGCCCGGCTTGGAAGGATACGCTTCTGCTGGCCCATTTGGGGTGAGCAGAAGCGTGTCCTTCCAAGCCTTCGTGTAATTGGTGCAATTCGTGGCCATCTTTTTTGTGCGATTCGCGAAACTCGTGGCAGATGATTTCCCAGCAAGTGCGAGGATCATCGCGAAATCGCTCCAAGACTAACGGGCTACCGGAGATCACAGAGTTCTCTGTGCTCTTTGTACCTCCCTGGTTTATAATGGCGTTCCATTCGCAGGCAGCCGCATTCATTTCTGAACTGCATTTTCTCCTTCGAGGAGTTCGATCCATGCTTAAGAACAAAGCTCGACTTTCCTTTGCCATTCGATGGGCCGTGGTTCTGCTGCTTTTTGTCCCGGTTCTGTCCTTGCTCGCCCACGCGGACACCACCTATCAAAAGCCGCCAAAAGCGGTTCTGGACATTCTCAACGCACCCGAAGTGCCACAGGTTTCCGTCAGTCCTGCAAGGGACCGGATCCTGCTGATTGAGAGCGTCCGCTATCCTTCCATCGCCGAGTTGGCGCAGCCGATGCTTCGCCTGGCAGGATTGCGCATCAATCCGAATACCAACGGCATGCACCGTTCCGGGCAGAGAGGCGGCGCGGTCACCGGCCTGACGCTAATAAAGATCGCCGACGGAAGCACAGTAAAGGTAAGTCTGCCTCCCAATCCCGCGATTGGACTGTACACCGGAGGCGCCGGATTCCGGGGAATGACCCGTGCCAGTTCCTGGAGCAGCGACGGCAAGTATTTGGCTTTTACGAACACTACCGCGCACTCCATCGAGCTCTGGATTCTGGACACAGCCGCGGGAAAAGCGCGGAAGATTCCCGAAGTAGCCATCAACGCGGCTTATGGGGAGCCGGTCCAATGGATGCCGGACCAGCATACGCTTCTCGTCCAAACCGTTCCCGCAGGCCGAGGCAAAGCACCAGAAGAGTCCCGGGTGCCGAAAGGGCCCACCGTCCAGGAGAACTACGGCAAGAAAGCTCCTGTCTGGACTTTTGAGGACCTGCTGAAGAATTCGCACGACGAAGATTTTTTCGACTATTACGCCACGTCACAACTTGGGATGGTCGACATTGCTTCGGGGAAATTCACTCCCGTGGGCAAGCCGTCGGTTTTCCAGAGTGTGGAGGCTTCGCCGGATGGAAAGCTGATCCTGGTCGCGCGTGTGCACCGTCCTTATTCCTACCTGGTCACCCATGCCAATTTCCCGAAGGATGTCGAGATCTGGGATCGGAGCGGCGCGGCCATCCACACCCTCGCCAAGCTACCGCTTCAGGAGCAGGTGCAAAACAACGGAGTTCCCGTGGGACCGCGCGAGTATGAGTGGATGCCGAGCGAACCCGAGACGCTGGTCTGGGTAGAAGCCCTCGACGAAGGAAATCCTCGCGCGAAAGTCCCGCACCGAGATCGGATCCTGGGACAGAGCGCGCCTTTCAAAGATGCTTCGCGCGAGATCCTCAAAACGCAGTGGCGCTTCAGGGACATCACCTGGAGCGAAAAGAAGGGTATGGCTTTGGTCCAGGAAAACGATCGCATGACACGCTGGCAGCGAACTTGGCTGCTCGATGTGGACAACCCCAGCGAAGCGCCGCGCAAAATCTGGGACCGCTCTGAGCAGGACCGCTACGGTAATCCCGGCAGCCCCGTGATGAAGACACTACCCAACGGGAAGCGCGTTATTCTCCAGAACGGGTCCGCGATTTTCCTGCTCGGCACGGGCAGTTCACCCGAAGGTGACAGGCCCTTCCTGGATCAGTTTGATTTAGCCACGCTCCAGTCGAAGCGCCTCTATCGCTGCGCCGAGAAAACCTATGAGTCCGTGATCGCTCTTCTCGACAACAACGCTTCGAAGTTCCTCACGCGCTATGAAAGTCCCACCGAGCCGCCGAACGTTCTGATGCGCTCGGCGGACGGATCTCTAAGGAAAGCCTTTACCCATTTTGCGGATCCCGCGCCGCAAATCCGAAAGATTCGGAAGCAGCTCGTCACCTATAAGCGGCCTGATGGCCTTGCGTTGAGTTTCGAGCTGTACCTGCCCCCGGATTACAAGGAAGGGGAACGCCTCCCTACTGTAGTCTGGGCTTATCCACTGGAATACACCGACACCAGGACGGCCAGCCAGGTGACCGGCTCCCCGTATCGATTCACGATGATGGAAGGAATGTCCCATCTGTTCTTCCTGACGCAGGGGTACGTCGTGCTCGATAATGCGGCAATGCCGGTCGTAGGAGATTCCGAGACGGTGAACAACACTTACATCGAACAAATAGTTGCCGATGCGAAAGCGGCGATCGACAAGGCGACGGAGATGGGGGTGACGGATCCCACTCGCGTCGGCGTCGGCGGCCACAGTTACGGCGCCTTCATGACGGCGAACCTGCTGTCGCACTGCAGCCTGTTCAAAGCGGGGATTGCTCGCAGCGGCGCCTACAATCGCACGCTGACGCCGTTCGGATTCCAATCAGAGATCCGCACGATCTGGGAGGCGCCGGAGCTGTACATGAAGGTCTCGCCCTTCCTGTTCGCCAACAAGATCAACGCTCCCATCCTGCTGATCCACGGCGAGGCGGATAACAATTCAGGGACCTTCCCGATTCAAAGCGAGCGCTATTATCACGCTCTAAAAGGCAACGGGAAGACGGTGCGCTATGTCACACTGCCGCTGGAATCCCACGGTTACCAGGGCCGCGAGTCGATCGAGCACACTCTTTACGAGATGATTTCCTGGTTTGACCGGTACGTGAAGACTGCGGCATCCGTCGACCACTGAGGCGCAGAGGCCACGGAGATGCCATGTGTCCTCTGCATCTCCTGCATCTCCGTGGCTCCGGCAGTCAGGCTGCGGCCGGCTGCAAGACAAGACCCGAGTGCGCAAACGAGGATTAGAAGAACCACAAGGTTGCGTGAGGGTGGGAGGGACTGATATAATTTATCCTTGTATTTGTGCCGGGCTCTGTAAATCCCCCTGAATTGGCTTGATTCAAGCTTCTTCCCGGTAAAAGGAGAATCGTACTTCCCTCTTGTGAGGGCCAGAAAGAAGTTGCACGTCGTGAAAACCAAGCAGAGGTCGGCGGAACGGTGGCTGAAGGCGGAGTTACACTCCCACTGCAGCCTTGATCCGATTGACTATAGGGTCTGTTCCTATTCGCCGGAGCGGCTGATCGCCGAGGCGGCAAGACTCGGCTACGACGTCTTGGGCATCACCTGCCACAACCGGGACATCTGGAGCTGCGAGCTCTCTGAATACGCGGAGAGCCTGGGGATCACGCTCATTCCGGGCATGGAGGTTTCGACAGAGGAACGCCGGCATGTGTTGGCATACAACTTCCGCACCGGCTCCGAGAACCTGAACACCCTTGCGAAGATTCGGGAGCGCTCCCGGGAGGACACTCTCGCCATTGCACCTCATCCCTACTTCCCCGGCCGAGTGTGCCTCCGGGGCTTGTTGAAGCAAAACATCGACATCTTCGATGCGATTGAGAACTCCGGCTTCCAAGTACCCGGATTCGATTTCAACCGCCGTGCGCGCAAGACGGCACACAGTCATCAGAAGCCGGTTGTAGGAAATGGGGATGTGCACATGCTGTGGCAGCTGGGCAAGACTTTCACCTGGATCTACTCGGAGCGCGATGTAGCATCGATCCTGCGTGCGGTTAAACGTGGAAGAGTTCGCGTAGAAACTACCTTACTGACTTATCCAGAGGCCGCTCGCTTTTGGGCCACCATAATATGGAGATACGTCTTTCCCATCAACGCGGCTCCCACCCAAGGTGTCGGCGGACTAGGAATAGAGCAACTGACTGATTGATCAAAGGACAACATGATGACACAAAGGACACAAAGATTTCATTGTGTCCCTTGTGTCATCGTGTTGTCCTGTTAGAAGGCTGCTAAATCAGGTCGAATATCGAAGAGGCCTTAGAACCGCGCAGCAATGCGTGGAGGCGTAACGCGTCCATATCGGTGAGCAGCGCAAGGAAGTTGCATACGCTGCGCGCTGCTTCCAGCTCCCCCTTTCCAATGCACTGCTCGATGATTGGCCGGTAGTATCGTGGGAAAAGAGCGTAGCTCTTTTTTTCGACCAGTTCCTCGAGCAGCAACTGGAAAAGATCGCGCAGTATCTCCTTGCCTTTAGTGCTCATCGCCGCAACTCGCGGGTCGGTGATCACGGCTTCCCAGATAATTGACTTGCATAGAAGCGAGAGGATACGGGATTCTGGTGGGACAACCAGGCGCCAGCAGAAATCCGTTCTCCGGCTGCCCGGCACCGGCTCCACGGAGACCGAGGTAATCAGGTCGTTGAGGATGTCCCGCAGGACGGCTTTGCGATAAGCCCGCTCGTCGACTCCTTCGGGAGACCGGATCCTTGCGGCCAGCGCGCGCATGCGCTCGCGGATCTCGGTGCGCGCAAGGTGCGGCGCTCCTTCATCTTCCTGCGTGTCCTCGTAGTGCTGCGAAACGCGCCGCGTGAACTGGGCATCTTCGAGATCCCCGGGACGAAGAAACTGCGCCTGCAGCGCATCCTCCACGTCGTGGATCGAGTAGGCACAGTCATCCGCCCAATCTAGAATCTGGCAGGCGATAGACGTCCTGGGCCGATCGCCCTTCCGCCGCCTGCCGGCGGTAATGATTGCGGTTCCGCCGCTCAAGGCCCAGCGAGCGGTATTCATATCCGAAGCAAAAATGAACTTCCGATTTCCGATGTCCTGCTCGTAGGGGTACTTCATGACGCTGGCCAGAGTCACCCTCGTCAGGTTCAGACCCGGATAAGCAGGTGACTTCGGCTCGGCCGCGACCAGGACGTGGAAGGTCTGAGCGTTTCCTTCGAAGCGCAGCACTCGTTTTCCGCTGAGGCGGGCCCGCCTGCTGATCTCGCGCATGCATGAATCCAGTGTCTGCTCACCTGCATGCCCGAACGGCGGATGTCCCAGGTCGTGAGCCAGCGCTGCAGCCTCCACCAGCTCAGGCGTCAGGCAGTGCTCCAGAACTGGCTGTTCGAAAAGCATGTTTTGAGCGATGGCGCGCGCGATCTGCGCCGTTTCGATGCTGTGAGTCAGGCGTGTGCGGTAGAAGTCCGCCTGCCCGATGCCGAACACCTGGGTTTTCCCCTGCAGCCGGCGGAAAGCCGAGCTGTGGAGAATGCGATCACGATCCCGCTCGGTGGGATGTCGGTGATCCCTCGGCGAGGGCGGCGCCTCCGCATAACGGCGCTCCAACAGATAAGCGTCCATGACTTAAGTATGACGAATGACAAATGACAAATGACGAATTAAAAAACGGGGATAATCATTCATAACACTTATTCCAGTAATACTGTTCTACGCTTCATATTATCGCGACAAAACAAACAACGAACCAACACTCCGGAATTTTATTCGTCATTCGTAATTCGTCATTTTTTCAGAGGTTATAGATGCGCGTCAGCTCCGATTTCAGGTAATGGAAGGCTTCTTCCGGATCATCGGAAATGTGGATAAGGTTCAGATCCTGTGCCGCGATTGTCCCCCAGCGCACCATGGCGTCGAAGTTGAGAACATCCTTCCAATACTCGCTGCCGTACATCAAAACCGGCATTTTCTTGTGCGTCTTTTGGGTTTGGACCAGAGTCAGGACCTCGAACGCCTCGTCGAGTGTGCCAAAGCCCCCGGGAAAGATGACCAGCGCCTTGGCCAGATACATAAACCAGAATTTCCGCATGAAAAAGTAGTGGAACTCGAAAGCCAGCTCTTCCGGAACGTAGGGATTGATCTTTTGTTCCATCGGAAGGCTGATGGAAAGCCCGATGGACTGACCTCCCGCCTCCTGCGCACCCCGGTTTGCGGCCTCCATGATGCCAGGACCGCCGCCCGAGCATATCATGAGGCGCTTCGCGCCGCCGTCCAGCGTTTTGGTCCAGCGCACAACCAGCTGTGCGAGAGTTACCGCGTCCTCATAATAACGGGCCAGCTTGAGTACCTGTTCGGCACGCGAGATTTCATCGGGCGTGGGATGGAGCCTCGTATCGCTGGACTGGGCTCTGTTTTTGAGCGCGGCCATTCGTCGCTCCGCTTCTTCACGGGATACGGCGCGTGCCGAGCCGAAGAAGACGATGGTGTCTTCGACATGCTGCCAGCGAATTCGGCTGGCGGGCTCAAGGTACTCGCTCAAGATTCGGATTACACGGGCGTCCTTGCTGTGCAGGAACCCGAGATTCTGGTAGGCCTTCGTCGGCGCGTGATTCTTTGGATCCTTAACGGACTCATCCATTCCTCTATCTCCCAAGACAGATAAAGAAGAATAACAGAGGAAGGGGTCAGACCCGTCGAAAGAAATGACTCAATTCACAGATCGTCAATCGCAGCATGGTGATTGACGGGACCGAAGCCTTTTCCCAGACCTGGATTAGTTTGGATTGCGAGAGTGATGAACTTCTTGGCTGTCGCTACTGCTTCGTCCAGTGGCCGGCCCTTGGCCAGCCCTGCCGTGATGGCCGCGGAGTATGTGCAGCCCGTGCCGTGCGTGTGCACCGTGTCAACTCTCGCCGCCGAGAAATGCCGGATCTCCCCTTTCCAGTAAAGCACATCTACTGCCTCGCTCGACAGGTGACCTCCTTTGACCAGTACGGCGCGTGCCCCCAGCGCGGCGATTCTCCTGGCGGCCTCCTCCATGCTTGCGATGTCGTTTACCGGGATTCCGGCAAGCTCAGCTGCCTCGTGCAGGTTTGGGGTAACCAGAAAGGCTCTGGGAATAAGATGTGCCACAAGCGCGGTCTCCGCCTCCTTTCTCAGCAGGAACATACCCTGCTTGCTGATCATCACCGGGTCGACGACGAGAGGAAAAGAAAAGCCGTCAGCACGCTCACCGACCAGGCGGACGATCTCGGCGTTGCCGAGCGCGCCCGTTTTTGCCGCAGCCGGAGGAATGTCATCCAGCACGGCTTGCAGCTGTGCAGCCACCAGTTCGGGAGACATGATTTCGATCGAGGTCACCCCCTGAGTATTTTGAACCGTCAAAAGGGTGATGGCGCTGGCCCCGTAAACTCCATACTGGTGGAATGTTTTGAGATCGGCCTGAATGCCAGCCCCGCCTGATGGATCAGAGCCCGCAATAGTTAGAGCGACGTATGTCATTTGTCGGGAGGCCTCATCAGTCCGAAGAAAAATGACGAATGACGAATGACGAATAAAAAAACAAGGAAGCACGATAGCGTTTGTTCGTTATTCGTATTGACAGTGCGACGTGCGCCATCGGCCGTTTACGCCTTTCTTAATCCGAAGAAAGATGACGGGTGACGAATGACCGATGAAAAGTATGAAGCACGACATCGTTTATTCGTCATTCGTCATTCCTCAAAACGGGTTGTCCGGCAGTCGCCAACCCGTTGGGATTCCACGCTGAGCGCGGGAAAGCTTCAGGAAGAAGAGCCCGAATCCTGCCGCTCCCTGGGCATACCCGGTCTGTGCGTCCTTTTTGTCAGGCGCTGTGCGATGCTCTGCCTGGATCCAGTGAAATCCCTTGTCTGTGCTGGTTGCCACCTTCACCAAATGCGCAGCCATTTTCTCAGCGGCCTGCAGATATCCCTTCTTGCCGGTGTTGCGATAGAGGTCCAGAAAAAAGTCGCCGACGCTGGCTGTGCCGCAGCAGATACTTTCGTTCCAGTAACCGTTGATCGGCTTGGGGGGATCAGGAATGCCCGACGCGAGCAACCAGTTTGCAGAACGGTCGACCCATTTCATCCAGCGAGGGATCTTGAGTACCTTCGATATCTCAAAAAACAGGCGGGCGGTCCCGGCGGGGCCATGACACCAGCCGACATACCAGAGATCCTCGCCATTGCCCTCGTGATGATACCATTTACAGCTGATCCCCTTTGAGTCGAGTTCCGCCGTGGTTTCCAACTCCTGCACGCCTGCAAGCCCGATCATGAAAAAGCGTTGATCTTTGGTAGCTTCGTAGAGCCGCAGGAAGAAGTAGGCGATCCCCGCTGTGCCGTGCGCGAAATTCGGATATAGTTGCGGAGTAGATCCGTTTATCTTCCATTTTGCCCCGGTGGGAGTTGAGATCCCCTCTGAGATAAGGTAGTTGCCCGCCCGCCTAGCCAGATCCACGCCGCGCGGCTCTTTCAATTCTTCAGCCGCACGGAGCAGGAAAAGGCCGGTTCCGGCCGCACCCGAGATAATGTCATTGCTATCATCCCAAAGGGCGCTTCCATCCAGCGTTGCATCACGGGTCAACAGCTGCAAGACGATTGATCGTGCCTTTTCGCGATAGACCTGCTCTCCGGTAAGCCGGAGAAGCTCCAGGTAGAGCCAGCCGACCCCGGCGATGCCCGTGTACAGACCTGGAGGGACTACAACCTTGTCGCCCCTCTTCACTGCCCATGCGTCGGCTATCCGGAGACTCTCGAGACCAGCCACGCTGGCCGGAACGGCCGCGCGGAACGGTCCGGCTGGATCGTCCTTGCCCAGCTCTGCCAGCAGGAGGATGCCTCCCGGCATTCCCGAGTAAAGATCAAATGTAGATTCTTTCCGGTCGCTATCGTTTATCGGCCAGGTGAGTGCGCCGTTCTGGTTCTTCGCAAGGGACAAAATCCATTGGCCGGCTCCCTTGGCGTAAACCAGGGGATCGAATGGTCTCTCGTCTGCCCCATGCGCGGTGAAGGCGAGGAATGCAGCACCTATGAGAAGTAACTGAAAAATCCGGATCATGCTTCAAATACTACATCTTTCAACCTCAGGACACCACGTCTCACAATTGCGGATTGCGGACTAAAAAATCAAACGAGTCATCCGCAATCCGCAATTATCTTGGGATGATCGGCAGGATTACATGCGACGGATGCGTGCTGTCATGATAGATGCTATTGGTCGCGGTGACCATCCGCCGATGATCGTTGAGGGGCTCTCCCGTGTTCGGATTCACATCGAACCTGGGGAAGTTGCTGCTCGAAATATCCAGCCGGATGCGGTGGCCTGCCTTAAAGACATTCGAAGTAGGATAAAGCTGAATCGTGAACTCATAGATTGTGCCCGGCTTCATGAACTCCTGCTTCTCGAGGGAGTTCCGGAAGCGCGCCCGAATGATGCCGTCTTCCAGGTTCATGTCGATGCCGCCCGGGAAATCCGCTGACGGTGGATGAACGTCGATCAGTTTCGCGGTAAAGTCCGTGTCGACCGCGGAAGACGAGGCCCAGAGCTTTACGTCGATGGGGCCTGTCACCTCCACATCATCAGTCAAGGGCGGTGTCATGAAAACTACAACGTCGCCTCGCGCGGAGAGGGGGAGCGAGTCCTTGCAGTTCCAGACATGATCGCCGCACTTCTGATCCCACGCGCCCTGGAGCATGATGCCGTTTGCCGAAGAGATGTTCCCGCCGATGGTCGGGACCGGGCCGCGCGGATCGAAATCATAAGTGGTCTGGCTTTTCACTTCCTTCGGTTTCTCCGGACGCAGGAAACCGTCGGCGTGCAGGTAGTATGGGGTAAAGCGGGTGCGGGCCAGCGGCCACTCCCTTTCGTCGCGCCACGCGCCGCCGTGCAGATGCCGGCCCTCGGCGGTCTTCGCTTCGCTTCCGCCGCCCATAACGAATATCTTTACCGGGGACTCGTTCTCCACACCGTTCTGAATATTCTTGAGCCAGCGATCGTACCAGCGCAGGCGGAACTCCATCCCATTGATCGCCGCGGCAGATCCGAAATCCACCTGCCCGTTAGCAGAACGAGTGTGCGCTCCGTGGATCCAGGGGCCCAGAATCACTTTCTGCGGGCTCTTCTTATTTTTGGTGAGGGCCATGTAAGTCATAGTCGTCTGGCGGGCCCACGAATCATACCAGCCGCCAATCAGGTAGACAGGCACGTCTTTGTAGGACGCCATCTGATCGATGACGCCGAACCCCGGCTGCTTCCAATAGGCGTCGTTCTCGCCGTGACCCATCGCGAAGACCAGCCAGTCTTCGTATTCCGGGGCCAGGCGGACCGGAGTCATGCCTTTGCGCACGGGCAGATTCAGCAGATACTGGCGGATGTTTTTGCCAGCCTCCTCGAGGATCGCGCGCGTACCGGGATCGCGGGCAGCACGGCTTCCTGCCGGGGCCGTCATGGCGAAGATCCAGTTCATGAAGCGCAGCTCGAAGGCTCCGCCATTGCGCATCCCGAAGTAGCCCGCGTTGGCAACGGCGTCGACGGGGACCATGGCCTTCAGGCCTGGCGGATCGGAGATGGCAAGAGCGTGCTGCGTGCCGCCCGGGTAGGATGTACCGATGGTAGCGAAGCCGCCGTCACTCCAGGGCTGTTTCACGATCCAGGAGGCCGTGTCGAAGCCGTCCGGGGTGTCGTCGGTCATCATGTGCCATATCCCCTCGGAGTTGTAGCGCCCGCGTGTATCCTGTGCGATGCAGACATAACCGCGGGTGACGTAGTAAGTAGCCCATGCGGCGGAGCCGTCCTTGTTATAAGGCGTCCGTTCCATAACCGCAGGAAACTTGCCCTCGAGCCGGATACCGTCGCGAGCAGGAAAGTATAGATCGGCCGCCAGTTTGATGCCGTCCCGCATCGGGACTATGACATCCTTCTCAACGACATAGGATCTCGGATCGACAGGGACTCTTTGCTGCGCGTGGAGAGCGAGCAACAGGAGCAGGAATGTGGCGGACCCTGCCAGGAATCTGCGCTTCATAAGTCACCTCCTGAAGGACTATTCTTAGGAACTGATTATCACACTCCACGGAAAAAGGGGACATTCCGATTTTCCAGCTTTTCTAGGCTAGTATGTCACCACCCGCAGAGGGGGTGGATTTAGGAGGCCTCCCAGGGGCAGGTTCGGCCCGAAGCTGAACTTCTAAAAGCTCTACCACAGAAACACAGAGCCGTATGCACCGTGCCTCTGGGGTGCCACTCAGTGAAAAAGCGGACATTCCGAATTTCCAGCTTTCCTCCGCTGAATAGAAAAGATCAACCGCGGGTTGATCCGTCCGATTCAGCTGAGCAAACCGGGAAATTCGGAATGTCCCCTTTTTCTTGGAGACCCATCTTATAATGCACCCGGAGTACAAGAATCATGGTCATTGGGATTGACGTAGGCGGCACCAATACTTCAGGCGGGTTGGCGTCACAGGACGGGACGCTGATCGCCAAGATCCGGCATCAGACCGATCGCACAGGCGGGGCGGCTGCCGGGCTAGAGCTGATCAGCGAAATCATATCTGAGCTGATGGAGCGCGCAAGCCGCGACGGCGTGAAGGTACGGCAGATCGGCGTCGGTTTTGGCGGACCCGTGGATTTTGAGCGCGGCGTCGTGCTGCTCAGCCATCACGTTGCGGGTTGGGAAGGCATACCCCTGCGCGATGAGCTGGAACGTCGGTTCCAGACACCTGTGGTAGTCGATAACGACGCGAATGCGGGCACGCTCGGCGAGTGGAGGTTCGGCGCGGGGCGCGGCTTCAATGACTTGCTCTACATCAACATCGGTACCGGCATCGGCGGCGGGATCATATCCAGCGGCCGCCTGCTGCGTGGCGCGCACAACCTGGCCGGCGAGATCGGCCACACCATCGTCGTACGCGACGGCCCGCTCTGCACCTGCGGCAAACGCGGCTGCCTCGAGTCCTGCGCCTGCGGTGATGCCATAGCGCGGCGCGGCAGCGAGGCGCTGGGAAGGCATGTGAGTGGCAAGGATGTTTTCGCGCTTGCACTCGATCAGGATCCTGCAGCACAGCGGGTCCTCAGCGAGGTTATCGAAGACCTCGCCCACGGAATCGGTACGGCAGTGAGCCTGCTAAATCCCGCCGCGGTCATCATCGGGGGAGGCCTCTCGGAAGCGCCCCAAGCGCTGTTCCTGGAGCCGTTGAAGCGTGCCATTCCGCGGTTCTGCCTGAACGAATCCGCCGCAAACCTGCATGTCAACGCCGCCCAGCTGCGCTACGAAGCCGGAATAATGGGAGCTGTGGCTCTGGCGCTGTCACAACCTGGATTGGCCTCGCGCTGTCAATAATCTGAGGGAAGCAAAGAGGGATCACCAACTCGCCTCTTTTGCTCTTCGTTCCCCGAATGAATTCTTCCGGCGATTCATGTAATCCAGGACAAGGAACTCAACTGATTTGCATAAGCTGCTGGCAAGTCGGTGGTTGGTCAAGTAAAATGACCAAGTATCAACCCGCTTCCAGGAGGGCAGTATGGCGTACTTCAATATTCACGAGGCTAAGGCCCACCTCTCGGAGCTCATTCAAAAAGCAATGCTCGGGGAAGAGGTGATTATTGCAAAGGACAATAAGCCTGTTGCCAAACTCGTCGGGCTGCGTCCTGTCAAAAAGCGGCGCAAGCTGGGATCCGCAAAAGACAAGTTGATCTATATGGCGCCGGACTTCAATGCGCCATTGAGTGACTTTAAGGATTACATGCCGTGAAGATCTTGCTGGATACGCAGGTCTTCTTGTGGATGATAGCCGACGCCCCTGAACTTAGCCCGAAAGCCAGGAGCCTTATACTCGACGCCGGCAACCTCCTCTATTTAAGCCTTGCCAGCATATGGGAGATGGCGATCAAAGTCAGCCTTCGGAAACTTCAGTTCAAAGAGTCGCTCGAAACCCTCATTCCTGAGGAGCTCCGGGCAAACAGCATAAGTCAGCTCGAAATCGGCTTTCGTCACGTCGCGAGGGTGGTTGATCTTCCCTTTCATCATCGGGATCCCTTCGACCGCCTTCTCATTTCCCAGGCTCAGGTAGAAAACATTCCAATTCTAAGTGCGGACAGGGTATTCGACCGATACCGGGTGAAGAGGCTATGGTAGCCAAGTATCCCGCCGCGCAATATTGTCTAACCGCTTGCACAGGCCCCGAAAACGGCAGGAGCAAGAAAGGGGGACTCGAAGTGACGACACGAACCATTGTCCTGGCTGTGCTCTGCATTCTGTGCCCTGAGTTCATTACAGTGCCGCGCGCTGCGCCCCTTCAGCGCACGGCACCGGCTGCGATTCCGGCGTCGGTGCCGGTCATGTCCCTCGCCGAGGTTCAAACTGGCATGCAAGGCGTCATCAGGACTGTATTTCGCGGCGATCAAATTGAAGAGTTCGGCTTCGAGGTCCTAGGGGTCATGAAGAACCTCCTCGGGCCGAAGCAAGACATCATCCTTGTTCAACTGAAAGGGGAAAAGCCCGAGTTCACCGGCGTTGTTGCTGGAATGAGCGGCAGCCCTGCCTACATCAATAATCGTCTGGTTGGCGCCCTTTCGCTTCGATTCGGATCATTCGCCAAGGAACCGATCGCCGGCCTGACACCCATTGAGTCGATGCTGTCGGTTTTTAAAATCGACGAACAGAAACCGCGCCGTGCGGCCGCAACGACACGTTCCGATCTGGCGCTCGAGGGGCCTGTGCCTGATGGGACGGACGGCCAGCCGGCAAAGATTCCGCCGGACGATCCTTCGAGGCCAACCAGCCTTCTCGAACCGGTTCCGACACCACTCTTTTTCTCGGGCTTCCGACAGGAGGTCGTCGACCGGTTTGCTCCGCTTTTCCGCCAGCACAATCTCGTTCCGGTTCAGGGCGGCGGAGTAAGCGCCTCCAGCGCTGAGTTCAGACCTGAGAGGGCGGCCGACTTCGTTCCCGGGTCCCCTGTCTCGGCAGTTCTGGTTTCCGGCGACCTTGGACTGTATGCAACCGGTACCCTCTCCTACAGGGATGGAAACCGCGTCCTCGCTTTCGGCCATCCGTTCTTTCAGATTGGAGCCACCGACATCCCGATGGCCCGCTCGACCATCCTGAAGACGCTTGCCAGCTCGTATGCCTCGTTCAAGATCGCCGAGCTTCAAGAGATTGTAGGCACGATCCGGCAGGATCGGTTGACCGCAATCCAGGGCTCGATCGGGATCAAGCCGCAAACCATCCCGGTTCGGGTGGACGTCGAGAGTCCGTTTCGCGGCCTGCTGCCGTACCGGTACGAAGTCTTCCAGCATCCGAGCCTGACGCCCATGCTTTTCAACATGACCCTCTACGAATCCATTCTCAGCAGCCTCGAGCAATCCGACGAGATGACGATCGAATATACCGGGAAAATCGGCATCGAAGGCTATCCCGACCTTCGCATTCGAGATCGATTCACGTCGTCAGAGAGCAGCCTTTTCTTTCCGGTGTCGTTCCAGGCCGCCTCTCAAATCGGCAACTATTTTTCAAGGCTGTTCAATAATGGATACGAGACTCCAAAGATTACTGGCGTAGAGATCTCATTCCGGGTCGCCGAGGAGCATCGCTTAGCCACGATCGAAGAGCTGCGGACCGAGAAGGCCGAGGTTCGTCCCGGCGATGAGGTGTTGATCTACGCTTATCTCCGCCCGTATCGAGGCGACCTCATCGTGAAAACGTTTCGGCTGAAGATCCCCCCGTATGTCACCCGCGGCGACATTCTGTCAGTAATAGTCTGCGATGCTGCCACGCTGAGGGCAAGGGAGCGAATCTATGGCTCGAGCGGAGCTGGATCACTCCGGCAGCTAATCGAAACGCTCAACCGCGAGCGCGCCAGCGATCGCGTTTATTGTCAGCTTTCGCAGGTGGCTCCCGGATACTTCGTGCGCGACCGGCTGCTTTCCTCGCTCCCACTGTCGGTGCTCTCGGTAATGGACAGCAGCCGGGCTTCAGCCGATATCTCGCGGGTCAGCGAATCCCCGATGCTGGTCGAGGAACAAGAGGTGAGCCAAGTCGTCCGAGGCTTCCGGAGAGTGAATCTGATCGTCCAATGAAGCGTGGCATCTGAAGGGAGGCCGTCATGAGATGGATCCGAGTTATCTTCTTGATGTTTTTTCTCGCGCTGGCCACAGGGCTCGCGAGCGTAACTCAGGTTTGGAAGCAGGATACGGCCGAGGAGTTCGAAAAGGGAACCTCGACAGGCATTACGATTACCTCCGACGGACAACTCCAGATTGCGCCGCAGCTCGAGAGACTCTATGAAGCAAGCGACGCCAGTTTCTGGGCGGTGACGGAGGACTCGAAGGGACGCGTGTTCGCCGCGGGAGGAAACGACGGGAAAGTCTACGTCTACGCGAACGGCAAAGGGGCAATATTCTTCAATGCTCCCGAGATCGAAGTGCACGCCCTTGCAGTCGATGCCAAAGACAATCTCTACGCAGGCACCTCGCCCAACGGAAGGATTTATCGGATCGCGCCTGACGGCTCGAGCAAGGTCTTCTACACACCCGGCGAAAAATATATCTGGAGCATGACCTTCGACCCTCGAGGGAACCTTTATGTCTCCACTGGAGAAGGAGGCAAAATCTTCGAAGTCGATCCGCAGGCAACGGGAAAGATATTTTTCAGCAGCCAGGAAAAGCACATTCGCTGTCTCGCGGTCGATTCCAAGGGAAACCTCATCGCCGGAAGCGAAAGTCAGGGGAGAATCTATCGCATGTCGCCGGATGGGCGGCCAACCGTCCTTTACGACACTTCAGCCAAGGAGATCACAGCCGTCGTCGCCGCCGAAGACGGATCGATCTATGCAGCAGCCATAGGCCGCAAGGATGAAAAAGCTCCGTCCCCGCCGCCCCCGAGCATGACCGGCCTGCCTTTGTCAAGCGTGAGCAGTCCGGGAGCCGAGATGATGCGGGTTGCAATTTCGCAGGCTGGCGCAATCCTTCCCGGCCAGGGTTCAAGGGAAAGGAGCGAGACGCCCGGGAGTGAAATCTTTCGCATCGCCCCCGACGGATCCCCGCGGCAGATTTGGCGGGGCGATAAGACGACAGTGTTCGCGCTCGCCCTGAGCACCGACGGAGCGTTGCTCGCAGGCACAGGGGACAAGGGTGCGATCTATCGAATCGAGAGGGACGGCGTCCACAGCTCGACCCTGGCGCGCGTCGAGCCGAGCCAGATTACGGCACTCTGGCGCAGCCGCGTCCGGCCGGTCGTGTACGCCGTGACGAGCAATCTTTCACGCCTCTTCGGACTTCAGTCAGAATACGCGCGAGAAGGGACCTACGAGTCTCAGATTCACGACACCGTCACCTTTTCGCGCTGGGGGCGTGTGACCTGGCGGGAGCGCGTTCACGCTGCTGGGAAAGTACAGATTTTCACCCGCAGTGGTAACACCGATAAGCCAGACAACACCTGGAGCGATTGGTCCGAAGCGAAGCCAAGCGTTACGAGCCCATCGGCGCGCTTCATTCAATGGAAGCTCGTTCTGTCAGCAACTGAGCCGAAGCAGTCGCCGGCGATAGACGCCGTCGATCTGGCGTATGTGCCGCGCAACGATCCCCCGCGTATCGAGGCGTTGACGCTGCAGCCTCCCGGTGTCGCCTACACCGCGATGCCCATGACCGAAATGATGCAACAGGTCATGCCCGCAGGCCCTGCCATGGCGGGCGGCAACCCATCCTCGGCGCAGGCGGCGCCAAGGGTACGCCGACGCTCGCCCGCTCAGGCTCCGCCGCGCCAAGCGATGAAGGAGGGTTATCGAACCGTTACTTGGACGGTGCGGGATCCCAATGACGACGATTTGCTTTTCAGCCTGTACATCCGCGGTGAGGGAGAGAAGGACTGGAAAATATTGAAAGATAGGATCGAAGAGAATTTCTTTTCTTGGGACACGCGTACACTGCCGGACGGAAGCTACACGCTCAGGCTTGTCGCCAGCGATGAACGTTCGAATCCTCCCGATGCGGCCGCGCGCTCCGAGCGAATAACAGAACGCTTCGACATCGACAACACTCCGCCCTCAATCACCGGACTAACAAGCGAAAGCCTGGGCGGCGGCAGGGTCCGGCTGCGATTCACTGCAAGCGATAGCGCAACCCCGATCTCCGAGGCATGGTATGCAGTGGACGTCGGCGAGCAACGCGTACTTCTCTCGGTCGATGGCATTCTGGATTCAGAGAGCGAGAGTTTCGATACCATCATCGCGGGACTTTCTCCCGGCGAGCATGTCATCGTGATCCGCGTCAAAGACGCTGCCGACAATACAGCCAGCGCAAAGGTCGTCGTCACTTTGAAATAACAGGCCGAGAGACGGTCGGGCGTTGGCGAAAGGGGGAATTTGTTCTTTTCAACCACAGAGTATTCGGACACGGATTTGCGCAGATTTTCACAGATATCCGCTTGTGACCATTTTGAGTCCGATCTGTGAAAGTCCGTGTGAATCCGTGTCCAGTATTTCTTCTGCGCTCGTCGCAATGAGAATAATCCATTCCAACTGGGAAAGGCTCGACTCCGAAGATCGGGATTGAATGTTCGTCACCACACCTCCGGAGGATATTGGTATGTTGTTTCATGATTAGGTAAGCTCTGGCATGAGAGGAGCTAGCCGGTCAGGCACGGATTCGTTTACTTGGGGGGTTGGATTTGATTGAAGTCACTGGGCTGACGAAGATCTACGGTACCTTCGCTGCTGTGACAGATCTGTCTTTCCAGGTGAAATCCGGCGAGGTTCTGGGTCTGGTCGGACCGAACGGCGCCGGAAAAACCACGACGCTGCGCTGCGCGGTCGGGATCATTCCCCCCGCTCAGGGCGAGATTCGCATCGACGGCCATTCGCTGCGCGAAAGCCCCCTGGAAGCAAAACGCCTCATCTCGTTCATGCCGGATGAACCGCGCCTGTTTGACTACTTGACTGTGATGGAGCATCTTCAATTTACTGCGCGCGTCTACGGCGTGCGTGACTTCGAGATCAAAGCCACTCAGCTTCTCGAAGAGTTGGAGCTATCGGAGAAGAAGGACGCCATTCCTTCGGAGCTCTCGCGCGGGATGAAGCAGAAGCTCGTCATTGCCTGCGGTCTTCTCCACGCGCCGACGGCTTTGTTTTTCGATGAGCCATTGACTGGACTTGATCCCATCGGCATACGGCGCATGAAGTCGACGATCCTACGACGCGCGCGCGATGGGGCTTCGATCATCATCAGCTCCCACCTGCTCCACCTTGTCGAGGAGTTGTGCGACAGCGTTCTCATCCTCAAGAGTGGGCGTAAAGTCATACATAGCTCGATCGATGACATCTTGCGCAGCCTGCCGGAACTGAAAGGAGACACCAACCTCGAGGAAATCTTTTTCCATGTCACGGCGGAAGCAGAGCCCGGAGAAAAATGATTCGAGCCTTTTCTTTTTACCTACTCTGTACTTACAAGAACATGGCGCTCAGCCGGCTGCGGCGGCTTCGGCAACCAAAATACCTTGTGTCAGCCCTGGTGGGTCTCGCCTACTTCTACTTTTTCTTGGGGCGGCAGTTTTTCTCGCCAGGCAGGTCGCACACGCGCTTGCCGCAGGTAATCGATCCCGGCTTTTTTCTGCTGGCTGAAGTGGGATTTGCGGTCCTGTTGCTGGTTGTGGTGCTTTTGCCTTGGCTGTGGCCCGGCGGAGGTGGAGGGGTTCTTTTCACCGAGGCGGAAATCCAGTTCCTGTTCCCCGCGCCGGTTTCCCGGCGGTCTCTCCTTCGCCTTCGGCTGGCGAAGGCCCAGCTCGGGATCCTCTTTGGGGTTTTTGTCTCAGTTGTATTCTTCGGCCGAGGCCAATTCTTTCCGCATACAAGCTTCCTGCTCGTGACTTTCTGGTTGGTTTACTCATTCCTGTCCTGCTACAACATGGCCGCTTCGCTGGCCAAGCGAAGTCTCATCGAGCACGGTGTCTCGGGGCTCCGGAGACAGGCCTGGGTACTCGGGCTTGTAGCCCTCACTCTTGCTTCGATCGCGGTTTGGCTGAAGTGGTTTATTCCCGTGCCTCCTCTCCTTGAGAAGGTGACACTCCAGGAAGCACTCCGCTGGGTTTCTGCCGTTGCAGAATCGGGCCCTGCGTTCATTTTTCTCTGGCCGTTCAGAGCTCTCCTGCACCCCGCTTTCTCTCCCGACTTCGGCACTTTCTTTTTTCGGCTGTTACCTGCCCTCGCAGTCCTGGCTGTTGTCTATCTCTGGCTTATCCGAAGCGATGCACGTTTCGAGGAAGCCTCCATAGAACGCGCAGAGAAAGTTGCACGGAAGTTGGAAGCGGTCAGAACTGGGAGGCTGCCTGTCAAGCCACCCCGTGCGGGGAAGGCACGTCGACCGCCGTTCGCACTCGCGAGCCAGGGATCGCCGCACGTTGCGCTTTTCTGGAAGAATCTGATATCCGCGGGAGGCATTCACGCGCGCATCCGCATACTGGTCCTTGTGCCACTCCTCGTCATGATTGGCTTGTCGATCTTCGATCAAGGAGGCGGACGCCAGACAGTGCCGACCATCATTGGGCTCACTACTGGAGCCCTGGCCTGTTTTTTCACCATCCTCGGACCGTTAATGGTGCGCGACGACCTGCGCAACGATCTTCTGCAGGTGGATCTGATCAAGACCTATCCCATTTCCGGGCAGAGCGTCGTGCTTGGCGAGGTGCTGGCCCCTTCCGTTATCCTGGCGCTTATGGAGTGGACACTGATCCTCATCTCAGCAGCAGTCCTGCCGAGCATGGACAAGACCCGATTGCTGCCGGTGCACCGTTTTGCGTTCGGTTTGGGCGCTGCGATTCTGTTTCCGTGCATCAGCTTGATAGGCCTGCTCATTCAGAATGCGGCAGCCCTGCTGTTTCCCGGCTGGCTGCAGTTGGGCAAGGCACAGCAGAGAGGAATCGAAGCGACAGGTCAACGCCTGATTACCACGGTAGCGACAGCCGTCCTGCTCGTGCTTGCGGCGCTCCCGGCGGCAATAGCTTTTGCGGCGTCCTTCTTTCTAGGTTATTGGCTTATCGGTCTCGCTGTTGTCCCGATGGCGGCACTGGTGGCCGCGTTCGTTATTCTCGCGGAAGCTTGGATCGCCGTGATTTGGATGGGTCATCTGTACGATCGTTTCGACCCGTCGCTGGAACTGGATACTGTGCATCCCTGATCCGGTGTGTTCATACCGCAAAGCTTCCGAAGAAAGCGAATAGTTTAATCCCATTCCCCGATCTGCGCATTGCTGCTCGCTCCCGACCGCGGTGAAGTGCAGGTTTGCGGAGCGAATGGCGCCACCGAGGCCCAGAGAAACACTGGGATGAGGCGCGAGTGCCGATTCACTCTCGCATATGATCTCTTGGGCAATGCTCTGGACAAGATTGCCACGAGCATTGCCGCACTTGGCCCGACACCTGTCCCCCGATCCCGCTGAGCGATTAGATGATTCTGTCAGGCGAATGGAGGCGGATGTCCTTCATGGGATAGTGCTTCTTATTGAGTGTCCAAAGGGGAACATTCGTGATGTGAGCGGAAGCGGCAATCAGTGCATCCCCAAGCTCCAGGCCATGGGATTTTGCGTAGCTCTGGAGGTATTCTCCTGCTTTCTTGCCCATGGGACCCGAGATTGGAACTATGTCCAGATGAAAATGGGGACATTCCGGTTTTCCACTCCTACCTCCCCGATTCCGACTAGCCAACTGGCAGGGAGAATCGTCCGGTAATAGACGACCAGCACCGGAAAACCGGAATGTCCCATTTTCATCGACGGTGGTGTGTCAATGACGCATGAGGGGCTCCCGTGAATATCTCTCCTCTTCAGCCGGGAGCCTTTTCGAAGATTCCGAACTGTCCTGTCGATCTCTTTCAAATCCTTTAACCTTCTCCAGATTCCACTTCGCTCCCGTGCAAGGGAAACCTTGTCCAGGTCTCTGCCGGGCATGTAACGCTCCCGCAGGCTCTTTGTGACCAACTGAGAAACAGTCGTCCCCTGTTGACGGCTCAGGGTGTCCAGTATTCTCGCCATTTCCTCATCAAGGTAGAGCTCTGTTCTCTTCATAGGGTTTGCTCCACGATGTATAAGATACATCGCCTTTCTTTGGCGGGCAAAACAACGGGGGTCAGGTGAAGTAACTTGGTGTCCGGCCACCAATTCCTTACTTTAAAAAGGACCGGCTGACCAAAGACGTTCCTTCGCTGGAGAGGTATTTCATTCGATTTGGGAGATTGCCAGCCTATTTACAGGTCAGTCGAATGCCACTATCCGAAGTTTGCAACGGCAATACGGCGCTCTACGGATAGAGCGCGGCGGTGGAGCTTGATCCGCTCAATTTCCTGCAGAGTCTCAGCGGTAAGATAGCTTTCTCCGCAGTGCGGACAACTGACAATCGGTACGTTTTCGATAACGAAAAGCTTGGCCCCTTTTCCGTAGCTTCTAGCGGATGTTCACCTTTTTCCCGAAGGGAGGATCAACCTGCTGGGTCCACAATATCAACGCTTTACGCGACGTTCAGTCAACTTCTTCCTAGTGACTACGCGTGCCCCCAGGTGTGGGAGTGCTTCC
>Ga0315279_10001462_pt1 | contig 39270 bp, 35 predicted proteins | sample YL17G06_20_MG_FD_203694 | JGI IMG/M metagenome (GOLD analysis project Ga0315279, IMG submission 203694) | Sediment microbial communities from Yellowstone Lake, YNP, Wyoming, USA - YL17G06_20 | ecosystem: Environmental > Aquatic > Freshwater > Lake > Sediment | place: USA: Wyoming | collected...
ACGCCGGGATTCCCGAGCCTGGTACGGGGCAGACCCCAACTCAAGGAGCCCAAGCCTGGAATCGGGGACACAAAGCCTGTGGTCCTTTGGGGCCGCGAGGGTTCAAATCCCTCTCCCGGCGCCAAACAACTTGTTCAAGTCCCACTCCGCTTAAATAGCGGCCGCCTGTCGTCCACACGACCATGCCAGCGTCGGCGACTCGTCCGGACATCTACAATTATCCCCGACGGTTGAAGCTCGCCCTTGAGAATCTGGAAGCCAACGACAAGATCTCAGTGACTAATCGTCGATTGATCTTGGCATTCCATGAGAGGTCAGTGGCAGACGGCCTAAGTATCCCGAGGCTTGTGAGGTACATCCATATCCTCTCGAAGCTTGCACAGGAGTTGGGAAAGAGCTTCGGGACTGCTCGGCAAGAGGACATTCAGCGCCTCTTGGCCCAGGTCGAGAATCGCCCACTTTCGGATTGGACGAAGCTGAGCTACAGGGTTGTCCTGAAGAAGTTCTACAGGTGGCTGAAGCGTTCGAAGGGTTATCCGAAAGAGGTTGACTGGATAAAGACGCCCTCGAGGATTCGGAACAAGCTGCTTCCAAGCGAGCTCTTGACCGAGGACGACATCAAGCGCCTAGCCTCTGCGGCAGCGACATCAAGAGACCGAGCCCTCATTCTGGCCCTCTACGAGAGCGGATGCCGAATCGGAGAACTGCTCTCGTTGAGGATTAGAGATGTGGAGTTCGACAAGTACGGGGCAGTCCTCTTGGTGGACGGAAAGATGGGTAACCGGCGTGTAAGGGTCATCATGAGCACTCCAGCTATCGGCGAATGGTTGAACACTCACCCGAACCGCGGAGATCCGGACTCCCCCCTATGGGTTGGAGAGGGACGCGGCGGAGCGTCTCCCCTGCGCTACGAGGCTGTTCGCGCTCTTATCCAGAGGCTCGCCACTCGGACGGGCATCCAAAAACCTGTGAATCCACACAAGTTCCGACACTCGCGCGCGACCTTCCTCTCCAAGCATCTCAAAGAAGCTCAGCTAGACCAGTACATGGGTTGGGTTCCAGGAAGCAAAATGCACTCCATCTACATCCACCTGAGCGGCAGAGACGTGGACGGAACGCTCCTAGCAATGTATGGATTGGCAACAGATGGAGAAGAAAAACCAACTCTGAAAGCTATTACATGTCCAAGGTGCAAAGAATCCTGCCCACCAACAGCAGACCATTGCTCAAAATGTGGCTCGCCGACAGATCCAACGCAATTATGTGGACTTGAGAGTGAAAGGACCTGGGTGGATCCTGTCATGACGGAGCTACTTGAGGATTCGCAGACTCAGCAGTTCTTGGTTCGCAGGATACGAGAACTGAATCTCTATCGATTCATCAGCAGAGACGCGCTCCAGCAAGAGCTCGCACGTTGACACGTGTCAACGCTCACTCACTTCAGCTGGCGCAAATGCACCACGCGGGCGATAAGAGGACTCCCAATGACCAAGGTTCAAATCCCGGCGGCCGCACCACCTTCGCACCCATCTTTCCCCTGTTTTCGGTACGTCCTGGGTAATCGGCGGGTATATTGGGGTTACCCACAGTTGAGGCTTCTGTGGCCGGAAATTTCCGTTTGAACCTTGGCGGTTGGGGATTTCCACCGGCGGGCTCCCTCGTTGCCATCAGAGATCCCGTGGCCGGCATTTAAACACGATCCGAGCACATTTGCTGGTAGGGTTTTCTCTTGGAGGTAATCCTTGCGACGATGACGGATTAGGTGAACTATACGTGCAGCACATTCGCTCATACGATTCGTTGAAGGCCGGTGTTCAACCTAGACCGGGGATTGGCCGCTCTTCTTCAAGAAAACGATGCCTAAGATGAGAAGAGCAAGGCCTGCCAGGAATTCCACAGGTCTTGCATCCTGATTGGTCCCACGAATCGTAAGGCTGCCATTGTAGGGGTTGAAGTCTACAACCATGCTAAGAGGCGGTTCCGTGTGAATGGTGACAGAAATGTCGCTAGTTGGGGCGATGACTGACAAAAAGATGAATCCAGCACCGAATACAATCAGAACTATTGCAGGTATCACTCGACCGTCCAATCCCCACTTCCATCCTATCTGAGAGTCCGATGCTCCAAAGCGATTGCCATCAGGCGCTTCAGTTGCTTATCAAAGGCATCCTTATCTTTCAAATCCTGAAGCTTCGCAAGTTCATGCGACGGAATCTTCTCAACAGCACGCACGGTCAATTCCTCATCCGGTTGTTCCCCGGTTGCCTTCAGATACTCATTGACACCTCGGAAGACCGCCAGCTTGGCTATGGCCAACTTCGAGGCTCTTTCCAGATCATCAGCAGCGTGTTCGTCCATGTCTAACCCTCCCATTGACCTACCTCTGCTAGAGAACTCTCGAAGAAGCCTTGGAACACTCGTGACGTTCTCTCGTCTAGAGCAGGACCGAGTGCTCCCAGTGGTCTTTCGAAGAATCCCACCTCACGCAACTGCGAAGACACCGCGTGTATCCCGCCACTTATCAAGTAGCCCGCTAGTTCGGACTTGATTTCCTGCACTGTTCTGTCTTTTATGTTCTCAAACTTCTTTTCAGCCGGCCGCGCGGAGCCCAGTTCTCTGCATATGTCATATAGGTAGTCGCGATGGTTGTACGCCTGCCTCGCCACTTCCAGCATAGCGGCCACATGAGGCTGTTGCAATGCTACGGAGACCTCCAACTTCTGAAGAGTTCTGTTGACGGCCTCGTCTCTCACCGTTCGCACTATGTGAGTTCGTACGGGTGTAATGATTCGTTCTCGCGAAAGCGTACTAATTCTAGGGGGATGGAATATCGTTCGGTGATCCCCGCCTGATGATCCAAGCCCAAGTAGCCGAGCACATCGTGGCCCATAGCCCCTCCTAATCGACCTAGGATTGGAGAGAGACTTACCGCACCTGCGGCAATACGACACGGCAGGTCGCCTTGGTTCTTGATTCCCTTGAGGAGTTAAACCTACTGTCTGCTGGTTTTTCTGATCAGGTTTAACCTATGGTTTGTACCGATTTGGATTGGTATTGCGTCTTCTTGTGCTAGCTAGGAAAAGGAAGCTATCTACCATTTCGGGCCGGAGGTCGCGAGTTTAAAATGAAACGCGAACGTGGAGGAGCCTCCTCTATACGTGGATTGCGACTCCCGTTAGACGAAAATACGCTTGGCAAATCGAAATGATACGCGTAACCTAGGGAGGAAGCTGCTTCCGTCTTCGTCTCTTAGCTTTCTTCCTTACAGTCGTGCTGACTCCACGTGTAGCTCGGCGCCGCTGCCGGATGAAAACCATGAGCTGTCGACCTCCCCCGGGAAGAAGCCACCAGTAGTAGCTTCCTGCTACGAACTCGTACGTTCCCAGCCTGCCATCAAAGCCGGCCTGAATGAGCTGCTCAACCATGTCATTGAATGTCCTTCTGTCCTGAGGGTCAGACATGTCTAGTCCCTGAACAGGAATGTTACCCACGATTCCCCCAGCTTTCGCATTCCTCTTTGAGAGCCCGAGAATGTGAAGCGCATCCGAGGGAAAGTTGGGACGCGTTGGTACGCCTCGAACCAGCTTAATCAGGAACGGTCGAGGATTCGTCTTGCTCGGATGATTGGCGAAATCTGGCTTCAGATTACAGAGATGAACGATCTGATTGTAGGTTCGGATTCGAGGCTCGCCAGTTTCACGAGCAAAAAACAATTGATCTTAGAATACGTGATTAGCAGAGTTGAGAGATTGGCCTGCCTTTCGCTTCTGCTTCATTATGCTCGACGCAATGATTTCAAGATGTTTCAATTCATCACGAGCATCAAGTCTGCGCACTAAAGCGGACGAGATCGTCGATGGGATAACTGGACTTTGATCGGTATCGTCAACGTTTCTGATGGCGACGTTCTTTTCTTTGGTCAAATAACCCCGCAATGTCTCCACCATCTTTTTCTCAAGTGTTTGGGCCACGTTCGCTAACTCCAAATGCAGTTTGTTAGAGTCATCGAACTCTAATCCAAGTACGGCCATGAGTTTGGCAGGAATGGTGTAAATTCCAGGCGGTTCTCCGCGTGCATCTTTCATTACAAGCCTACCGAATGCTTGGCTATTGAATAATCCCATCATCCAGTAAGCTTCTTCCTCACTATCGACGGCTACTGAGTGAAGCAGATTGTCACAGATCACTCCGGCAACAGGTAAGTATGCAGTGGTTATGATCTTACCATCATCTCTTGTTTGAATCTTGGCGGCGTCAAATGGAAGACCCAAGGCTGTGCGCATTCTAGGCCCTAAGACTGCAGCGTAGAAAGACCTTGACCTTGTGTGAACTACACGGAACACCTTCGGCTGCTGGGATGACAGTGTGCTTTGATAATCGATTCTCTCGGTGACTAATTTCGCGGATTTATCGGTTCTATTCTTGTCCCAGACTTTCTGGGCGCGTGCAGTCCAATCTTTGATGGCTTTTTCATCTGGAGTGACTTCTGTTCCAGTCCACTGTTTTAGCGGACTGCTTTTGTAGTCGGCGAAGTCGTGTCTAACAACTACCGTGGCGGACTTTCCTCGTCCCTTGATTTCTGCTGGAATATAGACAAGGTATCTGTGTGCCAAAGCAAAGGGCACCAACCACGCAGAAGAAACTACAGCAAAAATGTTTGAGGACGAACACGGGCCACTTAGCGACAACCCTCGCCATTTCTCCTTTTCAACCCCGGTACCTGATACCTCTGATGCCCAGCTGACTGTCCGAACCACGAAGAGTTCCTTTTCGCGTAATGGAAGAACCTGGTAGTTTGCCCCAACTTTTCTTCGAACAGTCTGGAATTCGACTGCCCAAAGTGGTAGAGGCGTTATTGTTGCTCCTTGGCGAGACCTGTAGGCGCCCTCTTGTTTGGCGACCTTCATCTCAACGCTCTTTGTGTAGGCTGACAGGTCAACTTCACGGAAGAATTTGGGGGGTATTTCTGAGAGCTCGGCATCTCGGTGCGAGAGCGTTCCTTTCAGAACGATGACCTTCATTTCTTGACCTCCGCTATGAGAATGGCGCTCGGAAGAGTGTGTGGAAATGGATAGGGTGAAACTCCTTCAAGATCAAATGCTTTTTTGAGTTCGAATCTGTCGCCGCTCGTAAGAAGCGCGATGAATGGGCCGTGTGCTGCACTGTCAAGGACAGAGAGAGGAAAGACGAACCCGATTCGACCAATTGGTTTCACAAAATGAGATGAGGCGAGGAAGAAGGCAACGGCTAGATTGAAGCTGGTTTTGGTCTGAACGTTTGGGCGCACTTCATACTCCTTCGCTATGGTCTCCATCGTCTCTTGAATGCTCTCTCTAGCTTCTCTAAAGCTCAACCAAGGTGGATTGCCAATTACCACTTTGAATTTGTGCCTCAGTAGCGGAGGAATTCCGTAGTTCCGCAAGACGAATTTCCACAGATTGTCTCCGTATTTTTGCCGAAGTTCTTTCATGGCACGGGCGAGGGCAAGCTGGAATTGCGCGAGGTCTTCTCTTGTTGCATCTACTGGTAGCTCCGTGCCATTTTCCAAGGCATCTCCTACCACGTTGATCCAGTGGATTGATTCGTCAGGTGAAATGGTCTGTAGTATTGGAACGGAGATTTGTGGGGTTACTGGTGCAGATATGACGGAAGACACTGTACCCCCGGCAAGCTGACGCTGTTCTGCATCCGTAAATCGAGGTAACACAAAGGTGTCTGCTACGTAGACGCGGGGGCGAATCTCTGGAAGCTGTTGATGTCCCTTTAGCAAATTGGTTACTGTCAGGTAGAGGTTTGTCTTGGCCAACGTAACGCTTAGAGGATTTACATCGATTCCCCACACCTCATCAAGCAATTTCCCCACGTCGTCGTATACAACTCGCTTTTCCTTGGCGAGAAGTTCGACCTTCTTCCTGAGTGCGAATACGAGAAAAGTTCCGCTTCCACAAGCAGGATCAAGTACGCTGTCGGACTTGTCGTCGACCGTATTCTCAATGATTAGTTGGGTCATCCACTTTGGAGTGTAGAATTCGCCCAACTCATGTCGAGTATCGGAATCAACTACGTCTTCGTAGAGATGACGAAACACATCATCAGTGTACTCATCTGAGAACCTGTGCAGTGGTCTTAGCAAAGCTCCGATCAGTTTACCTGGGTCAGAGCCTTCCGCTGGCCAGACGAAGAAATCGTTATCATCCGAAATGTACACTCCGTTTTGAGCGACAGCTTTTCCAGTGATGATCGAGGTTGGATCTTTGAGGAGTATCTTTGCCACGCCTTCCTCGCCCAGCATGACTAGAGTTGAGAGCGTCTTTGCAAGCAAAGCTAAGTATGTGTGCCGAATGAAAAGCTCAATTCCACCTTTGAGTGTCTGCCCATTCAATTTAGTGAATGCGTCCAGTTTCTTCAGGTCAGTCACAATGGGTGAAAGGTCAGGCCCATATTCCGCCATTCCCTGGCATCTTCCCTGAAAATCGTTGTAGACAAATGAAAATAGTTCAAACCATGGACGGAACTTCGAGGTGAACGCTACGGGATTGTTGCTCACCAATTCACTTATGCGCGTACTTAACCAAGTGCGTGCTTCGTTGAAGGCAGGGCCAGCGGGACGAAACGCTTCTGCAACCGCCTCGGCAGTCGGAGCTGGTCTTTCCTTTTGTTTGCGTAGAGTCGTCAAGCCCAGCCAGATGTTGCTGTCTAATTCTGCATCTTCGGACGTTTCCTTCAAGGAGAACGAGAAGAAGACAAACGGTTTCCCTTTCGCTAAGACATAAAATCTCCAAGCCTGTCCATCGGTAGCGATACCGACTGGAGAAACATCACCTTCTTGCTCCAATTTCTCCAGAATTCGCGTAACCTGCACCTCGGCATAGACAAGTTCTTCTTCCAAGTGGCGTTTTGTTTCGATACCGACCGAATCCTGAACGACGAGATCTGCTCGACCTTTCGACTTGCCTCTGATAATGACCTCAGTCTGGATTTGTGTGGCTTTTATGGGCCCTGTTGCGTTCTTGGGACACACCCCGAAAGTCGCATCTCTGTTGCGTGTCGGGACATCGAGACGGGTGGGAACTGATTGGTCCAGTCAACGGTTCCCCCCGTCGTGTGGCTAGCGCTTATATGGTCAACATGGCAGATTGCGTTCAGAGCATTGAGCAAGCAAGAAGCGCCAGATAGACGCGACATAGCACGCGATTCTTTCACCTATATCATGGGATGGGGTACTCTTGTCGGCTTGATACTTTTCTTTCAAGTATCGGACATGATCAAGGTATTTCTTATCTCAGCCGCCAGTGCGTTTTGCGCGATAGTATTGATTTGGGCGTATTGGGGTGAACGACTCAGTAAGAGCAAAGTTCCGCTATCTTTGCAGGGTATCCGATTATTGTCTTCTGTTAGCTTTGCTATTGCCTGCGTGACCGAGATTCTGAGTCTAGACCTATTGTATGATGCAGGCTATCTCTGGGGCGCTCACGATGAGTTGGTATGGCTATACGAGAAATTGGGTTGGCAAGTTGATGTGGATCAAGTCCTGAATGCAACCTTGCCTACCTTTCTTCCTAACGCTCATACAGCAGCACCGTTATCTCTGTTTGGAATAGCGTTGAGCACCGTTATCATTGCACTTTTTGCCTATCGTCTAGGACTCAATCGAGGCCGGAAACGGGCAAAGTGAGCGTTGCGCGTAAGCCCCCCCCATCAGAATCGTCGTATAAGCGGTTTCTTAAGTCCGGTTGGAGTGATACTGTAGCGATCCGGAGATATGACTATTCGACGAGTAGTTTTTGCGATTTGCAGTTTCTTGGGAAACATCGCTTCCGTGCTTTATCTCTTGGAGTATATGGGATTCAAATTGTCGAGCCTTCTTCTTCCAGCAAATACCCTCTATCTGGCCTTATCCATCCTTGGCGCGGTCATCTTCACAGGGTACCTTGTCTACGAGGGAGTACGCGCATTGAGGGCGAGTAGTCAAGCCCTAACCGGCGAGATATTCGGCGAGAAAGATAACAAATTCTTGGTAGGGGGAACTCTGGCTTTCAAAGCAAAGTACCGAGGCCTACTCAACAACGGCTATTTCACCACGAAGGTTCGCCCACAGGAGTTGGATACTATTCTCGACACGGGTAGAGACTACGAGTGGCTTGTGGATTACAATACAAATCGTGGGAAGATCGATGGGAAGGAAACCGGGGGACTAAACGGCTTTGGATCTGGCTGGCCCCGCAAATCTCACAAATCAGCATGGGGGCACAAGATTCCTTTCAAATATCCAGCAGGGAAATACACGGTCACCCTAATGGTGTTTGATGACAGGAACCACGATAAGCCAATGGCTACGGTTCCACTATCGTTCACGGTCCTTGACGAGAAACTGGCACCGCTTCGTGGGTGGACGAAGGACGGACAACTGGTTCCTCCCCCTCGCAGTATGTTTGTGAAGGACCCACGGAGACGCTCTTGGCTGGGAACACTGAAATGATCACGCTGTTGACTTTTCTTTCTTCAAGAGCGTTCTCAGCAATTCCAAGTCACGCTCACATCCTGCAATGATCGCTCTTAGTCCAATCGTGCGGATGCGCCAGAGTAATGTGTTGTATCCTTTGAGACGTTCACCTTTCAGGTATGCTTCTAGGACATGGCGTTCGGATGTTCCTAGTATCTCCTTTCGTACCATGCTTGTCACATGCCACAGTATTGTAACAACCCTTATATTTGGGTTATGCCACAATATTGTGGCGTGGTCGCGATGGGGTACCCGAAGAATGTGGATGAGGGTCGTGTGATGCGAGGCCAAGCAATCAGCAAAGCAGAGGGTCAAGTCTCGCGTTTGGACGAAAAGACCTACCAAGTCAAATCACAATCCGGTCACGGTCTCTACACAGTCGTCAACAAAGGCGAGTACGGTTGGCGTTGTAGTTGCCCCGACCACATCTACCGCGAGGTCAAGTGCAAGCACATCTGGGCCATAGAGTTCAGCCTCAAGCTACGTGCCCATGTGCGTGAGAATGTCGTCATTCAACCGCTGAACCCTAACATCTGCCCCTACTGCGCCTCAAGCAAGCTAGTTCGACACGGATTGAGGCACAACAAGTACGGTGATCTTCAACGGTTCACTTGCCGAAACTGCGGCAAACGGTTCTCGCAGAACTTCGGCTTCGAGGGAATGAAAGCATCACCACAGATCGTGACTTCCGCGATGCAACTCTACTTCACGGGTGAAAGCCTCCGCAACGTGCAGAAGTTCTTGCGCTTGCAGGGGATCGAAGTTCATTACACTACGGTCTATCGTTGGATTCAGAAGTATGTCGCCTTGATGGAGAAGTATCTTGAGCAGATGAAGCCGCAAGTCTCCGGCACATGGCGAGCCGATGAACTCTACGTGAAGATCAAGGGCAACATGAAGTACCTATTCGCTATGATGGATGATGAGACGCGGTTCTGGATAGCTCAAGAAGTCGCAGACACGAAAGACACACATGACGCTCGACACCTATTCGCAATGGCGAGGGAGAGAGCCGGTAAGAAGCCGGGTGTTCTCATAACTGATGGTCTAAGGTCGTACCATGACGCATGGCTCAAGGAATATCGCACAAACAAGCAAGTGGATAGCACAGTCCACATACGCCAAATCACGCTGACAGGGCATCACAATAACAACAAGATGGAACGCCTCAACGGTGAAATCCGAGACAGGGAGAAAGTGATGCGGTCACTCAAGAAGCCTGATACGCCAATTCTGACGGGTATGCAAATCTTCCACAACTACGTTCGAGGCCACGAAAGCCTAGCTGGACGGACCCCCTCAGAGGTCGCAGGAATCCACGTTCAAGGCGAAAACAAGTGGCTAACGCTAATTCAGAACGCTAGTAAACACAAATGAGCTTCCGGATGTGAGTCGATTGCCATGACCTACGACTGGAACGAGATTTCTCAGAAATGGCTTCTTGGAACCCGAGTCAACTACCCGAGAGAGCAATGCGAAACCGCATTCAACACTGTGGAGCGTCTTCTTGAAAGCGGATGGATAGACCGCTATTCGAAGGGCGCACGAGGAATCGCTATTGCCATTCCAATAATAGAACTCGGAAGAGTGCTTGGACTAATTGAGAACGTACCGTTTGCTGGCTCCATCATTAGCCGAATGAACAATCTCGACCTGTATCCGCCAGCATGGAGCGAAGCACAATTTCTTTCTCGGCTGGTCGAGATTGGGGTCGATGTTAGAATACTGGTCAGTCAACACACGAAACACCCAGATTTCGAGGTATCGGGACATGGACTTTCAGTATTTGTGGAAGTCAGCCAGCCAGAATGGTCCAATGAATGGCGTAAGACGATGCGAGAATTGACTTTGACTTCTCAAGACATCCTTGAGATTACCCCAAACGGAACGCGCATAGAAGGTCATCTCCGTAGAAATCCAACGGCCGGAGACCGGCTTCTGATTGTTGAAGCGATTAAGCACATGATGAGTAGAGATGACACGCAGTATCGAATTGATGAGCTTGTCGAACTTTTCCTAAGCCACACGAACATTGGGCAAATGGCCGCTATCGAGAATGGTCCACAGGAGACGGGGCCGGTAATAGGGATGGGCAATTTGAAAAAAGATGGAGGGCCACCTAGGTCTGTCGTTCTTAAGGTTCCGTTCACTGATAAGAGAGCCGAACAAATGCTCAGAAGGGAGTCAAAGCATTTTTCCAAGACTTCTAGCAACTTGTTGGTTCTTGATCTCACGATAGTTCCGGGCGGAATCAAGACGTGGGAGTCTCTAATATCGAGGAGATTACAGGTCAACTTGAATCGCAGGATCGGGGCAGTTTTGCTGATAAATTACTGGATAAGCACCAAGGGCCTCGATCGTGAGGAGAAACTCATGATGCATCCTAATCCCTACGTTCCTTTGCCTGACTACTTTATCTCAAGAATCCAGAACGCAAGTCGAGCGCATGTCCCGACACGCAACACCGAAAACAGGAGGGGCCGTGTCCCACGAACGCACCAGCACCCTTTTATGCCATAGAGCTTTCCAAGAGTGTCAACTAACCAAAGCGTGATGTCATTCGCGGAGAAGCTCTTCCTGCTCCTGATCTCAAATAAGTCGGAAATCAGCGACAGAGACAAACACCCAAGCTGCTAAGTTGTGTTTGAGAATGCATCGCCGGTCTTCAAAAGACTTGGCATAGACCTCATTCCATCTTCTGAGGATTGAGATGCGCAAAATGATTTTGTAGGTCTAGCTTCTCCAATCCGGGATCGCGCACCAGATTCGCCTCCATTTCCTCCAAATCCTCTCAAATAGCCTATTCCAACGCTCGAGCGCGTCGCCATGCAAGCAGACTCATGTACAGCTTGGAAGGAGTATTTCTGGCGTCTCGAACTTTTGTTCGTGGCTCTGAGGCAGGTTGAATAAAGATTGACCAATCCGAGACTAGTCGAAGACGCACACGGAAATACAAGCGGTCGTCTCAAGATCGCTGGGTGCTCAATAGACTTCTATGAGACACATTTGCGGAAGCTTGGCTTCACCTTCCTAGATGAGACGGCCACGCTGGAGACAGACGCATCCACATACAACAATGCTAGAGATGCAATAGCTCGACTTGGACTCCGCTTTCCGCAACCAGAAAGGAAGAGGGAAAAGCATGAGCAGACTAATCCTTTTGCCAAGAGAAATCTGCGCCCGTCGCTTCTGCCCATTTCCGTTCCGCAATCCAAATCCAACAAAGATGAAAGAGAGAAGGAAGCTCTTCTCAAAGAGTTTCTTCGCCAGGGAAACAACATTCGCCTTCTGGAAAGAGGGCTTCGGCCATGGCGTGATGAATTCCCGCTGAAGTCGGGCCGCGCGGACATCATGGCTGTCGATGAAAACGATGACTTGGTTGTCGTGGAGCTGAAAGTCAAGAAAGAAAAAGGAGAAGCTCTGATCCAGCTTCTAGACTACATACATTCAACAATGAAACAACTTACCTCCACACCGCCGCTGGGGAAAAACAAGCCTCCAAGGGTCAGAGGGTTAATCGTTGCCCCTTCGTTTGATGAGAGACTCCAGAGAGTGGTGAGGGATATGGCCACAATTGGGGGAAGGAGAAGGCCCTATAGAATCATGCTCAGATGCTATGTGAGACGAGGCGGCACATTCGAGTTTCCCATCTGACTACCATTCGCAAAGTTGAGCGGAAGCGGAGACAGCGGCTCCACGCTTCCTTCCCGCAGCTTCAATCCATTCGCTTCAGGAAGTCTTCGTCGTGAGTTTTGATCTTCGAAATGAAGACCGACTTCTGATGTCTTAATGGAAGCTATCCCCCCATCTGTCTCATTCTTCAGGACGAGTTTGTTGTTTAGGACTTCCGCAACGCTAGCAGCTCGGCATCTTTGCAGGTTTCGCCGCGCTCGAAGGGCGCAGGAGCACACTGCCGCTCCATTGAAGTTGTCCTATCCTTTCACAGATATTCGTGATGAAAGATGGAACATACTTGGCTGCATCGCTTTCTTCTTCACCTTTCGCAACTAGCTTTAGGGCAACATATCTCGAGATGAGCGGTTTTCCAGAGTTTTCAGCTAATCCTAATTCCTCACGTGCTTTGCTGACAAGTTCCCCGTAATTGGGAGCCCACCTTTCTATTTCATCTTCCCACTTGGTCGCGAAGACAGTGAACCTTGAGTCGAATATCGTCTGATCCGGGACAACATCTTCCTGCTTCATTAGGGACATCAGGCAGCGGGTCTGCCTAGCGACTTGTGGATCAGGGCTGTTCTTGTCTCCATCGAATATTATGTAGCAGGGAATACTGAACTCGTTGAAGATCCGGTATAGTCGATCTATAGTGCCCTTTCCTCCCGTTTCCACTACGGAGATGTTGTCCTTATCGAAATCGATTCCCAGCGCGCTTGCGTAGAGTGGGAGTGCATATTCTTCGGTTTGTCCCTCCACGAGGACTATCTTATCGGCGAAGAATCCCTCGTTCCTAGATGGGTTACAGACATGGGAGTATCGTTCCTTGATGCTCTGTGACGTAGGGTTTGTCTCTGGATACCGTGCCTTAAGATCATCTACCAATGCCTGGGCCGATAGCGCCGTGACTTGTGTCATGAATCCTCTTGCGAGTTGCTTTTTCTTTATGAGACGAATCTCTTCAAAATTCTTCATGTCTATGAATAGGCTTGAGTGTGTGGAATACATGACCTGGTCCTTTGTCGTCGCTATGACTTGTAATAGCTGCATCAATGCTCTTTGTGCTTGGGGATGCAGGTAGAGTTCAGGTTCCTCTATCAACAATATCATTGTTCTGTCTTTGGGACGACCCTTGGTACCTTCTCTTCTGAATTCAACATATGCACGTAGTATCGTGAAGATGACGTATCGTTGCAATCCATGACCTTTGGTGGAGATCGACGTACGCAAGCCGTCATCAGCAAGCACGTCGACTGCTCCGAAAACCTCATCCAGTGATGGGATGTTCGGTCTAATTTCCAGAGAACACTTCGATAATGGTTTCAGAAGTTCGTTCATGCGGTCTTCGAGTTTCTTGATTTCCTCAAAACGCTCATCGGAATCATCATTCTTGACCAACAGCTTCCTGAAGTTTCCCAAGCTCCGCTCCAATTGACTCCTCTCTTCTGTTGGCATAGAGTCCAGCACATAGTTGATCAACTCACCAAATGGGCCGGTCTTTGTTACCTTGATGTTGTCTACCACATCACTGACCGCGTGCACCATGACGCAGTGAGGCAGACCGCCCTTGAGGACGTTTTCAAAGCCACTTATGTTTAGGCGTTCGAGTTCTTGCATAGGAATTTCGCCCCCGTGTTCCGAAACGAATTTCGTGATTGCCTCTTTCCATTCGCCGACCCCTGGTTCGTGAGGCGGCAGATAAGGCGTGAAGTCTATTTCGTTCACAGTGAGCTTGTCCCTATTCTTCCACCACGATTGGATTTTTCCACCGTTCACAGCGTCTGTTCTGAGCCACTCTATGCTGGGGCAGAGGCCGATTCCAATGTGTTCGATGTGTGGGTCTCCGCCATTCCAGAGAATTCGCCGTTTGACCTTGAGTGTCTCTCCATCAATATAACCGGTGAAGTAATCTCTTTCCCAGTTATTTAGCTGAGTCATGTGCATTGTTATCTCAATAGGTTCTGTAGGGTCTTCCAAACTCGGTTTGTCACAATAGAATGATTCTCGTCTAATCTTCTTAACCGACGGATTAAAGAACAGGTCTATTGCATGCAGAATATTGGATTTCCCAGCGTTGTTCTGACCTATCATAATGCACATGTCTAACGGTTTGATCTCCATGTCCTTGATGGACCTGAAGTTGCGAATTGAGATGTACGTTATCTTCAATGACTCTCGCCTTCATCAGATCGACTTGATTATCCGTTCCGCATCCTTGGCGGCCTTCTTGATTTCCTCGCTAGTCATCCGCTTGCCTTGTGTCTTCTTGAGTGCAGTTTCGATCTTTGAATAGTCGAGGACATCGATTACTGTAGGCACTTTGACCGCGTCGCCCACGATCAACGCAGTTCTCAGCGGGATCGATTGGACAATTGTCGCCCACACTTTTGCCTTCGGGACGCCTGCCAGCGCTGCCGCGATATCTTTCGGGTCCTTGAGAGAGAGTATCAGTCTGTTGCCCAGCTGACTCATCACTTCGTCGTCGATCTTGCTTGGGCGCTGGTCGATTATCGAGACGATGAGATTGAACTTCCGCATCTCGCGCGCGAGAATACTGAAAATCGTGAGCTCGGCGACCTTTGGGTCAAGGAACTTGTGTGCCTCCTCAAGGAAAATGACAAGTCTTGGCAGCTCCTCGCCGCGTTCGGTGTAGATTTCGTGCAGTCTTCGCGAGATTATGTTAGCTACGAAGAGGTAGACCATTGACTCCTTGCCGTATTTTCCGAAGTCCAAGACAATCGATTTTCCCTCTCTGATCTTCCGGAGCATTATGGTGAAGGAGTCTTCTTTCGCAGTCTTCGGTTTCGGCTTGACGAATTGTAGTCTATTGAGCCGCGCGATTCTGGCTTGCAGTCCGAAGAGAGTGGAATCGGGAACCGTCGTGATGGTCCCTCGTTGAGTGCTTCTTATCGCTGTCAGCAGGTCGTTTCGCCCACGCCTGTCATTGATTGCCCAGATGGCATCCTTCATGCGGATCGTAAGGTCTGTAATGGCAAGAATGAGGTCTTCGGGCGATATGGAATTGGGGTCGATTAGTAATGGTGCCGCCTCCTTGTTTCGTTCAGGGTCGAGTGTAAGCCACTCGATTTTCTCTGGAAAGTAGAACTTGAGGCCTCGGGAGTTGTCTGTGGCGGAATAGGTGCCGTATTCGTTGTGCATGTCGAACAGGAGGACCGACGCGACCTCGGTTTTCAGGATGAAGTTGCAGATTATCTTGTTCAGGAAGGATTTTCCCGTAGACGTGCGTCCGAGAATGGCGAATGCCTTCTGGGTGAGTTTGTCAAAGTCGATTGGTATCTCGAATTCCGGTATGCCTCTGAGGCTCCCCACCGACATAGATGTCTTTGAGGGCTGATAGATCGTCTTGACGTCGCCAGAAGTCGCTAGGCGCACCTTGGTGAAGTAAGGCGGAATGGTCTCCACATCGGTGAGCACCCCGGTCTTTCTATCGATGAGTTGGATCGGTTCGAGTCGAACCTTGGAGTAGAAGATGCTGCCGAAGTACCCCTTCTGCAGGCCGGGTGAGACCGCGGGTATTGAGAGCTTGCCCAGATCAGAGGTCGCTAGACTGTCGACCACGTCAACCGCCGGGTTGAACACGTCCGCGACGACGCAGTAGAAGTCATACTTCTGGCCCTCCGCGATCACTGGGTAGCCGGTCCTAATGTTCTCGGGGTTGGTCAGGCTCAGTTTGACGTTGATGCCTTCGAGAACGGACGCGTCTACTACTTCGCCGATCACCTGTTTTTCCTCTTCGGTCATCATCTTTTGCCCCCTGCTTTGCTGATCAAGTCAAGGTATGCATGAAAAGCGTCGCGTCGCCTTCCCTCAAAGTTCGTACGCCCCCACACGACTTCGCTCGCGTCGAAACCCACTTTCGCCGCCACCTTGAAGAGGAGTTCATCGTAGAGCTTCGGGAACTTCCGCAATTCTACAGCTGCCCTGTGGGCGTCGACTAGAGGGTATACGTAGCCAAGGCAGACTTGCGACCGTGCAAACTGGGCTAGACGCCCGAGGAGTGCTCCAGGTTCGACTTGAGGCGTGATGATGTCGGTCCTGAACCACTTTGGCGCGTCTGGATGGTACCTTACGAAGTAGGTTGTGCCTTGCGGGCCGAGGATAGTTTTTCGTGGCTGAGGGGGAACGGCGTAGAGCAGTCCGCCTTGTTTCACGTGCTGCAGTAGTTCCTCGTCTCCGATGGGGCCACCGAAGAGAGCTAAGTTTGAGTCCTTTGACACTCCGACTAGTGAGTTGCCGTTCCGCTTGCACGCGTCTATTGTCTCTTCCATCTTTGTCTTGATCGTGAGTGGCGGAGGAACAGTCAGTGTGCCGTCCAAAACAATCGTGATCCCGTTGTGCTTCTTGGCCACATATGCGGCAAGCTCTAGCTCGCGGAGTATGCGCGCGTACCTAGCCATGCGCCCCGGGGCCTCGGACTGCCCCCTTCCTCGCGAAGTGAGGCTCTGAAGTTCGGCCGTGAATCCACCCACTTGTGAGGCTACGCCTCTGTCGGTTGTGATCAATTGTGCGGCCTCGTTCACATCACAACCCTTGATCTCGTAGCCCTTCTCATCGGTAAACTCGTATGTGAGGGCTACGGCGCGGACTGCCACAATCCATATGCTCCCAGCGCGGAACAAGGGAGCGTACGAACCGTCGATTGCCACGATTTCTGTCGAGCCGTCGCAGAGCTGAAACGGGACCAATTCTATCTGCGGTAGCTTCTGTTCCGCCTCGCTCCTTGCCTTCGACCAGTGATCGGAGATTAGCTCGAACGCGTTTCTGACGTCCTGTTCGATGTCGCTCAGATGTGGGACATCGCCGGTCATTGCGGCACCACCTCTTCCACCTTGCTGAACTGTTCGGGGGTCATGTAGACTCTGATACGGTACGGGAACTGTTCCGCGATGTCAGTGATGTGCGTGATTAGGATGACTTTTTCGAAGAGGTCGCTAAGGGTGAAGAGCTTTCGTACGAAGAGTTTTCTGCTCTGCTCAGTGTCGAGCGAACCTAGATCGCCTTCGTCGATGAACAGCGTCTTCATGTTGCCGTACGATTTTCCGATCTGTGGCATGCTTGCAAGCTCCTTCGCTATGGCGAAGCGGAGAGCGGCGTTTACCTGCGTCTTTTCCCCGCCGCTGAACACCGAGACGTCGCGAAAGAGCCCGTCCACTCCTTCCACTTCTATGTCGACGCCTCCGCCCTTCGTATCGGTGTACGTGGTCATTCTGATGTTGTTGAGCCGTCTGTCTGTGAGTTCGCCTAAGATATAGGAAGATTCTCGGCCTATGCCCTGAAGCAGCTGACTTATCGCGTAGGTCAGTATGCCTTTCCGATGGAAGATCTCATCTTTCAGGACGGAGTATACCTCTTCTTCCCCCGCGAGCTTCTTGGCCTTGTCGCGCAACCTGTCGATTTCGGGCTTCAGCTTCTCAAGATCCTTCACTTCCTTATTGAGCTCCTCGCGTCTCCCTTCGGCTATTCCGGCGTCTTCCGCCGCTTTGGTGACCTTGCGCCTGGTCTCCGTGAGGTTGTTGTTGAGGCGCGTGTACTATGCCTCTGGTTCGCGAAGCTTTGCTTGTTGGGTGTTGAGTTCTGTGAGCTTGGTTTTGATGCGTGACTCGTTTCTGCGGAGTTCGTTTATGAGTGCCCGTTGGTCGGGGAGACTTTCCAGTTTTGAGCTCTTCTTGGAGTAGGCTGAAGCGTCGGCCTTGATTTCTGTCATTCTCGCAGTGATTCTGCCTAGCTTGCCCTGCATCGCGTTAGTGAAGCCGACGGCCTTTTTCGCACGTTCAAGCTTCGCCAGCTCCGCCTCTTCTTTCTGTACGTCGGCTTGGGCTTTTGCCTGTCCGGTAGCCAAGTCCTCGTCGATGCGTTTGATCGAAGAGGCGATTTCTGTTCTGAGGAAGATGTCTGCATTAATTGAACGGGCTTTCTTGGAGATCGTTGGGATTTGTTCCTCCGTGTCAGCTCGTTCGCTCTTCAGTTGGTCGATGAGTCGTCGTTCTTTTTTGAGCCAGAGCACTTCCTTGTCGATCCGCTGGAGCCGCTCTCTAAGCGCTCCCTCAAGCCGCAACAGGTCGAAGGCCTCGTCTTTGCCCAAATCCGTCTTGAGCGATCTCAATCTCCTTCTGAAGTCGGCGAGCCTCTTTCGAAGTTTCTCCGCGCTCTCCTGTAGGGAGTCCGCGATTCGAGTAATGTTCTTCCTGTGGATTGCGATCTTCTCATCTACGGCGGAGAGCTTCTGACGCTTGCTTTCGAGTCGGCTTCGCTCATCGGCCAGTCTCGCGTGTTCCTCGGCGGCCTTCCGAAATCTGCCGATCTCTTTGGTGAGTTGCCTGTGCTCGAAGTCCTTTTCTTCGGCTTCGTCGATCTTACTGCTATTCTCGTGGAGGTCAACGTTCAACGTGCGGATGGCGTCGGAGACTTGCGAGAAGGCGTCGTGTGCTGGCTGAAGTTTTTCCAACTGTTCTCTCATGTCGGATTCTTCTCGCTTCAGCTCGTTGGCGTCTTTCGTCAGGCCCTCGGCCTTTCCTTCCGCGTCTTCTAGTTCCCTTCTTTTTTCAGGGAGTGTTTGTGTGTAGCGTTTGTTCTTCTGGTCGATCTCTGTTGTCGTACGAATGGCATTCTCTCTTGCGATTTTCAGGCGCTGGTCTGCGATCTTCTGTGCCTTCTCGAAGATTTCGAGTCTGAAGAGGCGTTGGAAGATGTCGAGTCTTTTGGCGCCCGTTTCGGCGCCGATGGTCTTCATCTCGTCTTGACGGATGAAGGTGGAGTTTCTGAATCCTAGATAGTCTAAGCCCACGATGTTTGTTATTTCTTTCTGTATTTCCTTCGAGCTGCCACCAATCGACTTCATGTTCTGATTGAGGGTGAGGAAGCTGTGCCCCGCCTTGCGACCTCTGATGACTTCGAATTTGTGGCCCCCCTGGTAGAATCCAAGGCGAACGTAGCCGTTCTTGTCGACGAAGTCTTCCACGTTCAAACCCTCGTCTTTGCGGGAAGACATGCCGTAGAGAGCGAACGTTATCGCGTCGAGAATCGATGACTTGCCGGAGCCTGTCGGGCCGGTTATCGCAACGAACTTCTCCGGGAAAGCAATTGTTGTGGCGTCCTTGTACCGCATGAAACCTTGCAGTTCTAGGGCGCTGATGACGAAGCCTGAAGGTTGTCTGCTCACTCCTCGAACGCCTCCTTCAGTACCTCTTTGCCTTTAGAGAGCAGTTCATCGTGCCGCATGTGCTCTGAGTAGTTGAGTTCGATGAACGAGTCTAGGAGTGTTCCCGGGGTCAGGGTTGGTTCGGTTTCAGAGATGCCCAACGGGTTTGCTCCAATCGTGTGCCACTCGAACCTGCGGTCAAACGCGGCAGCCAGTTTCTCCACAAGTCTAGTTTCCAGCACCAGCCTCCTCGTGCCCTCGGGGAGTTCGACCCCGACTCTAACCATTTTATCCCTGACGTCGTCAGGGATCGCGCTGAGGATCTTCTCGGTCGGATTCGATTCGTTTTCTTCTATTTTGACCCTTATGCGCAGCATGTCTCGGGTGGGAAGTTTGTGCAGTTTCCATTTCGCGTCAACCGGGTCGATTGTCAGGAAGTATTTCTCGCTTTCGCGTTCTCCCCAGTCGATCTTCTCAACGGCGCCGACGAAAACGAGGGTCGTGCCCTTAGCCTCCTTCGTCTGGCTGAGGTGCACATGTCCGAAGACTGCTAGATCGAGGCCCTCGGGAATCATCGACTGATTGAACTCTATTTCTCCGGGGTCGACTTCCGGGAAGACTGTGGAGCTGAGGTCAGTTCCCTCGTAGTAGTAGTGGGCGAGGAGGATCTTTCTATCCGCTTCCAGCCCTGAGTACTTCTTTAGCAGTTCTCGAAGCACCTCTCGGCCCAACTCGCGCCTCTGCGCTTCGGGCACTCCGGCCAGAGAAGCGCCCGCTTGGTTGACCAAGCTTTCCGGATGGAGAAACGGCATTATGAGGAAGCAGACACTCTTTCCCGCGATCTGTTCAATTCTGTAGTCGGGCTTCCTAAAAACTTCCACATGGGAGTATCCTCGGAAGTCGTCGATTGATGTGCCTCGGCGGAACTCTCTCGGTTGGTCGTGATTGCCCGCGAGGATGTAGACTTTTACGCCGGCCTTTCCGAGGGGTTCGATAACGTCGTTCCGCACGTATTCTCTGAAAATTGGTGCCACATGGGTTCTGTCGAAGAGGTCGCCCAAGATGATGAAAAGCGAAGCTTTGTTTTCGACGGCGTATGTAGCAGCTCTCACCAGGTTTCGGTGCATGTCTAGCGCGCGTTCAGAGACACCTGTCTGTGGGTCAACCCGGATATCGAAATTGATACCTTCGTGCACGTCACCCACTACAACAATGTCGTTCATGACAGATCCGCAGAAGAAAACCTCAGCTTGTAGTTGATGCTATGTAGTAATTAAGACCTGAGAGTCGGGTGGGGCCTCTGCCCAAGTTCGACTATCAATATACGAAAATGCCGGTGGGGCCCAATCCTTCGCAGCGATTCGCTCAAGCCGCTCAGGAGCTGCCCTCTTCTTTCCTCAAGTATCTTTGAAGTTTCAGATAGTCTGGTTCGGTCTAGGCAAGCTCTTTCTCCTTCTCTTCTGGAATTCGATATGGCTTCACTCTATCCAATGTTCTTGCGGTATTTCGATACTACTACCACTGGTTGACCTTAACTGGAGAGAGCCATGTTGAATTGTGAACTCAAACCACGATGCGCCTGTGCAAGTTTTAAGACCTGAGGACGTGAATGTCCTAGTATGATTCTCATGAATTCAATTAACGCCGGTCTTGAAAGTGGAGGGAAGGCGAAACGGTGACCGAGACCGAAGACCTCAGACCGACCCTAAAGGCAATTGAGGGCTATCTTAGGCAGGAACGCTTCACGGCATTCTACGGATACGAGACTGCGAGGTCACGCTATCTTACCGTAGTGGTTTGGGAAAAAGAGAGTTCCGGATGGAAAGATTTCCTTCACGCAGCGAAGGAAGCAGGCACCAAACTAGTTGTGGTTCAGACCTCTTCTGGCCAGCAACTCCAAGGAATGCCCCCCGAGAGCCGGCCGGAAGAAACGAAGAACGGCGAAACCTCAACACGGCTCAAGAGGTACACGGACAAGATCGGCTATCTCGGTCTGTTTTGGTTCAAAGACGGAGTGAAGTACAGTTTCAGCATGTCCACAAAATGGTGGGTTCAGTTCTCAACAGTAATGGCAACTAGCTATTCTCGGGAAGAAAGGCGGGAACAACTCCTCGAAATCCCCGATGATATAAGGAAGAAATCTGACAAAGAGTTGGCTGACGAGCTCGTCGCGTTCGTACTGAGAGAATTTCCAGACGAACCGGACCGCATATTGTTTAGAGCTAGCAGATTGTTTTGGGAGTCGAAGGGGCTCCCAGACTACTGGCACGTGGCTCGTGAAGAGCCCAAGATTGGGCTGAAACTCAAGAAGGCAGAGTCTCTAGCCCAGTTCAAATTGAAGCAGGAGACGCAGAAGAAAGAGAGACAGCTTGTTCCCAAGCTTGTTGAGGAATGCGTAACCTGGGCAAGGGAGAATCAAATGAAGAGAGTCAACAAAACCGACGTAGACTCCTTCCTTACCGAAAAAGAGTTCACTCTATCAAAGTCGTCAAAGGGCATCATCTACAGCCAGGTCAACATCAGCCTAGCAAAATGATGGAGGTACGTTTGCATGAAGATTGGAGCCTGCGGGGACACGCGCCGGAAGCCCTACCCATTATATCTGTAGCTTCCCTTACCGGAAATTCCTGACATTTCCCGGCAGCTCTTCGTTTCTCCACTTCTCCTCTCTCGTTGAATATTGTTGTCTGGCTATTCGAAACCGAATCCTATTGAATGGCGCGCCCAAGATTGGCATCTACGCGCACTGACGACAGAAGCAGGAAAATTGGAGGCGACGGTCATGCATGCTTCTAACTTGCGTGTCTCTCGACTGTCGCTGGTGCAGGCCAAATTGACTTTGCTCGTTCGAAAAGTTCCTTACCACGACTTTCGATTGCTGTTTCATCCCATGTCTCGAAAGCGAATAGTTGCTGATTAATCGGCAATAGTGAGGATTGGAGCAATTGTGGTTTCTTGTCTTTCCAAGCACTGTTCGAGACGGCTGAATTAAGGGGCTGAGTAAGGATAGTGAGATTGCCAAGTGTCTGTAGCACGGAGTCACGTCGCTGAGTAGCATCAGCTATCGAATTCCCCGCCTCGCTTTGCCAAAGCTCCTGCAGGGTCATGCCTTTGGAGCCATCAGGTAGCGGCCAGTTTTGAAGCCAGCCCTGTGGCATGATATGCTCGATAGTTAACGGACTGTCAATGCTGATCTGTTCAGTCTTGCTGGAAAGGTAAGAATCACTCAGATGTTGCAGTATGTGGACGATCCTGCTATTCTCTAATGTTCCATAGGTGGAACGGGTTTGCCACGCTTTGAAGAACTCTTCATCTGTTGGCCACTCTGCGGATTGCCCCGACAGCCCTGACAAGAATCCACGGATGTTCTCGGGTGTTGGAGCATTCTGCTGGAGAAAACGCACAAGACTAAGGAAAATACGGTTGTACCCCTTCGTTGTGAAACCGCAGACGGCACGCCTAAGAAGATAAGACTCAAGGATAGCAGATATTGCGCACCAGTCGGCATCTGAGAGTTCCGCATCTAGCAGGAACAGAAGCGATGGATACACTGTACTGACGTCAAAAGAGCCAAGAAAGGTAGCAAGTGGGTAGAGAAAATCGTCTCTCTGAGGTTTGATGAGGCGACGGAAAGCGTCCCCTTGGCGAGCAAGTGTGGTCAATTCCTCACGAACCGTGCGAAATGGTTGCTTTCTCTGAATCCAGTACTTGTATTCGGCGAACAGGTGCTTTATGGGAATGTCTGTCATCTGACGGCTAGCGAGAAAGTGTTGCATGAAGAGATCAGAACGAGGGCGAAGCAATCGGCCCTGACGAACTTCCTGACGCCAGAAATCATCATCGAATTTCTTCCAGTATTGCTCGTACAGTTCCTCTTGAGATTCGCCTTGACGTGCGGCGCGCCAGAAGATGTAATTGCGAAGCAGGTCAGCAGGGAGTAAGGGTGCCCCCGTGGCATTCAGAGTTTCGAAAATTACCTGAGAATCGTCGTCTTGATCTAGATCTATCACGACAACCTGAAGAGCATTCTTGAGTACTTGGAAGCATTCCTCCAAACGAGACGCCAATGGACGATCTTTGGCAAGCGGTTCCTCAGATTCAGAACCCAAGAATAATCCGGACAGTTGGTCATAGAAGTAAATGTAGGATTCCACCATGCGAGGCCGTGGTTCGGGCTTACGAGCATATTTTCGGTAATTGAGTGGGTATTTTCCTTCCAGCGATGCCCGTGAACCAGCAACAATTACATCCGCAAACTGATTACGATCTAGCTGGGTAGGCCAGACCTTGAACTTTTCCACTGCTGGATCAGACATCATCCCTCTATTCAAAATGAACGAGTCACATTCATTGGCCAAGTCTTCGCATTTCTGTTCCCTGCAAAAATCACGAAATGCGGAAAGAAAAATCTGCAATGTAATGAGTCGCTGTTGGCCATCTATGACCAGGCGCTTCTCGACATGAGTAGTGGGCGTTTGCTTCTGGTCTAGAACCATCGCGCCAAGAAAATGTGGTGGCGCATCCTTTCGATTGAGGTCGGGATCCAGACGTTCCGTAAACTTAAGCGAAATGTCCTCCCACAGTGGTTCCCACTGTTGTTCAAGGGTCCATACATATTGACGTTGGAATAGTGGCACTTCGAGGCGCAGTTTCTTCTCGAAGATATTGAGAAAGGGCACTGCATTAGCGTTCACGTAACATCCACTCCCATAACCAGCTAATTCTGTTATTAGCATTAGAATTTCAGATTATAAATCCGTGAGTTACGGTTGTGAAGGGGCTTCATTTCACCCTCCAACTTTGTGGTTGCCGAATTCCTCGACTGGTATCTGCCAGACCTCCCCGCTTTCCGAGGAGTACCGACGCAAAGTACTCAGTACGGAGCTGAGTCCTCACCTGAGATAGCAACAAGAAACCCAGAACGGATTGCATTGTTGAGGGCATCGTGGGGAGGCTGACAGATCGCAAACCTAGGTGGCAATGAAGTCCGCACATTCAAGGAAAACCAAACCCCAGCAAGGAGCCGAGTTTGGTCAAATATTGAATATTACTCCGTCAACTTGAAATGCTGACCCGGACTAACCGTGTGTGTAAGCATCTGGCTAAAGTGGGGGTTGTCAAATTGGTCGATTTCTTCATTCCTTCTCTGGCTCTAACAATGCTGGCTTTCGTCGCTGTGGCGCTGGTTCGTCTTGGCAGACGCGCTCGTGAGGGTATTGAACTCAATAGGGCTCGGAAAGCGGAGCGGTCAAGAGTTGTCATCACGCTTGTTGTATTCGCGCTCATATTCGGGACAATCTGGCTTTTCTATCTGCAAGGGGGGCTCGAAGATGCGAAAGGTGCTTGGGAGTTTTGCGGCCCGATAATGGGAGCAGTAGTCGGTTGGTGGTTTCCATCAAAGTGAAAGCACTTGTTGAGCTCGGCTAGGACCGAGTCATTTGTCCGAAGCGTCCTACTTCAGACTCTTTTCGTTCTGATTTTCTTCGCTCTCTTGTCAGTCGCCATCAGCAATACATTCGAACTGCTCCAAGGTCGTGCCGTGCTGGTTTTCTTCGACTGGAGTTCGTCCCAGTACATCGCATCTGACGCGATTCGGATCTGGCTTCCCGATTTCATACTTGAATGGGTTCTCTGGGCTCTTCCCTTTCTTTACACCTACCACGTCTCCAGGCAGAACAGGATTCTTCGTTCCCGTCTGCCTGAAGTAGACTCAAAAATAGCGGAGATCGTGAAACAGACAATTGTCGGCATGCTAGATATTGTGCCCGATGTTCGCGAGGAAGCTAGCGATGAGCCAAACGTAGTTACCAATGGGACCAGCGATAAGCCAGTCATATCATTTACCTCCGCTTTCGTGAGAGCCTATTCTGATCCTCAATATGTTGGAGCCGCAGTTCTGCATGAAGTTGAACACATACGGAACCGTGACATCGAATCGACAGGTCGTCTTAGAACTTTTAGAAGAGCCTTCGCCGTATACGCAGCAGTCCTTGGCGCCTATCTTGTTGTGGTTATCTTCTCCTACATGACTTCCATCCAGCAGACAGATGTCGTTGCTCGCGCCGCTGTTAGAACTCTATCCGCCAACTCGGGAATAATGATCGTCTTTCTTGCATTTGCATTGTCAGCAAGCTCAGCCTTGAGAGCTCGTGAGTTCATTGCAGATGCCTCTGCAGGCGCTTCGCCTCAAGCAAGACGTGCCCTAACTGAACTTCTCGGCAAATTACCTGACAGGAGAAGCCCCTGGTCGATAGTGCCAAGCCTGTTCGACACTCATCCTCTCAACATTCAGAGGATTTCGCGCCTGAAAGGAACCAACTCTGCTGTCATAAGGAGTTCAACGATCACATGGTATGGGCTCACGCTCGCGGTAGTCGTGCTTACAATGATCGACCTATTGGTGTCGATTTCAGTTCAACTGATTGGGGCAGCACCGGGGGAAGCTAGAGAGTTCTACGCGTCATTTGGACCCGCGTTCTACTTCATCGTCGAGATTCTGCTTGTGAGCTGCCTGATCGCTGTCCCGCTCCGTGCGGGCAAGCTCTCTAGGCGCATTCTGTTCATTTTTGGAACCTTGTTCGTGTACGCTGGTTCACTGCTGATCTACTTTGTTACAACATGGTTCATGCGCGAGATTCACTTGGCTCAGGTGATTGACGTTTCCCGGTTCTCGCCTGTCTGGCCCGAATATCTCGTTTGGAGTCGAGATGTTTTTCTCAATCTGCCAATGACTGCTTGGCTGAGCTTCCGAATCTCAGAGATGTTTCGGGGCCCGCCATTCCTCGCAAGCGGCACAGCCGGCTGGTGTCTTTTCGTTGTTCTCTTGATTTCGACGGTACTCGCGATTCAGGTGTCGTTAGCAATGCTGACGAGGTTTCCGAGCTCTTGGAGATCACTACCCAGGAAGTTACTCAGGCGATTTCTGCCGACTCCAAGCAAAAGGCTAGGTCTGGTCCTTTTGTTGGAAGCGATCTTGATCTTGGCACCAATCTCAACGATCGTTCCCAAAGGAGATCGCGCAACCACGACGGTTGGCTGGTTCGATAGGAATCTACATGTCAACACGGTCCCCGACCCAGAGACAGGGCAGCTCGTTAGCGTGGGATACTTCTTCGACGGAGTAAGTCTCGAAGACAACTTCTACGCGATTCACACACTGAGGGCACTCGGAAGACTGGAAGATTATCGTTCACAGGTGTCACCCAACCTGGGCGGAGGCGAGAGTGTGTGGCCGACAATGATACGGTGGCTTACGTATCATCGGGATAGTGGAGGTCGTTTCCTCAGCGGATATGCTTGGTGGCCGGCAGACATCGCAGTACCAGGAATCGCGAGCGAGTACTATGTCCTTGCCACTCTCTCAGACTTGAATGAGACTCGCAAAGCAAACGTCCTCGGTGCTGAGCAGGATGCTCTGCGGGCCCTGAATTCGAAAGACCCTGTCGACGTGTACTATGGTTTGAAGTCGCTGCAGCTTCTCGACGGGCTTCCAAGAGCACTTCCAAACGTGACTGCTCGCATTCTGGCGTTGCAGCTGCGTCCAGACAATGATACTGTGGAATTCTTACTGAACAATGGCGGAATAGCGTGGAAAGAAGGTCACGACGCTCAACTGGACGCAACCTATTTCGCCATCCAGATAGTGCAACTCTCTGGCGGGATACAGTCTCTAAACACAACCTCTCTCGTCACATGGGTGATGAGACATCTAGCAATGGACGGCGGGTTCTCGGAATCTTACTCCATAAGCTATGATTTCGCAGATAGGGGGGCACCATTCACGATAGCCGACGAGTCTGACCTGAAATCAACTTTCTACGCGACCTCGATACTCTCATGCCTCAACAAACTGGACCTAGTTGACTCAAGTCGCTTGCAAGACTACATTCTTAGCCGACAGCGCATATCGGGGGAATTCTTCGACCCGTCCTCGTCGACATTCGATGCGCCCGAACTTAGTTACATGGCTATTTCCGCATTGATAGCGCTCGGAAGAGCAGACGCCCTCGCCAATAGCTTCACATGGCCCGATATCCTCAAACAGGTAGCAGAGAGAATGCCCCCTGTCTTCTACATGTCGCTGGTGGGAATAGTGCTCTTAGATCTCTTGTTACTGCAGAGATGGAAATGGAGACAAATACAGGCACATAAGATCTAGACACTTGCTTTTGAACGGTCGTGCAAGACTCTTGACAATCATGAGTCTAGCATTCTATGGTGTATGAGCAAAGGGGCTGCAATTGACACCACTCTCATTTCTGGAACAACAGGATGTATTCGTGACTGTGAAGAAAGGTGTTTGTGGCGATACTCCGGAACTTTCCGAAGGCTGTCTTGCTGTTGGCAGTTGAAATTCGGCCCGAAGCCGACGATGAATATCCGACGTAGTCTTGGAACAGGACGATCACTTCATCCACGAAGCTGAAGCCTGTTTCTTCGGCTATTTGATAGGCCAAGTAGTGCAACGGCAGGTGCTTTGCTGAGAATGGAGCGATTTGAATGCAGAGGTATCTTAGCGGCTTGAGGACTCTGTGTATTTCGGCGAAGCTTTGTCTGAGAAATTGACTATACTCTGATGTACGGTGGCAGGTTCCCTTTTCGCCGTAGTCTTTCATATCCAAGTACGGGGGATGCCCGATCGCGAGATCAAGTGAGTCGGTTTGCAGGAAGGAAAGATCGCGCGAATCGCCTGGGATGAATCGTTGCGCCTGAAGCGCTTTCTTGAGTCTGGGCTCACGTTCGGTCACCAGCGAGAAACGCTTTTGCACAACTGACTCAGCCTCAGGATTTACATCTACGCCAATCCCCGACCTGTCGAGCATAGCGCATGCGACTAAAGTCGTGCCGCTGCCGACATATGGATCGAGAACTCTTTCTCCCATCTTCGAGAATCGAAGAATGCAATTCACTGCAACTGCTAGCGGAAAACAACCAGGGTAGATATTCCCGCTCACGCTGAAGTACGGGTCATGCCTCTTGACAGGCCAGACAGAGTAGTATTGGAGGCCGTATTCATCAGAGTATTCCTTCCATCTATGCGGGTCAAGATCATTCGTCGAACATTCCTTGTGGAGGACGTTACGGTTCGAAAGTCGGGCTTTCTGTTGAGTGGCGAGTCTTTTGCGAACGAGGAGCTCCGTTTCGCGAGTTGTAAGTTTCTGATCGAGGACTATCCTTGAGATGCGTAGCTGATCATGTTTCGGCAGCTTGCCGATCCACCGGAGATGCCCCTCGGTTAGGTCTTTGACTCGTGTCAACATCTCTCGTAATGGATCTGCGAGGTCGAGGATGTCGAGGTACCGGCTTACCAACGACACGTCTTTGTGAACAAGTGAAGCTATCCTTCTCAGACTCCAGCCAAGATCTCGAAGTTTCGCGTAGGCCTTCGCCTTCTCAAAGGGAGTTCGATCCTCTCTGCACTCATCCTCGAGAATCGACAATGTGAGCGCATCAGTGTCCGACAGGTCAATGACGCGAGCTCTAATGCTTCTCATTCCAGCGTTTCGAGCCGCTTCAACTCTTCGATGCCCAAAAACAATCTCGTAGTGATCTCCAAGAGGTCTCAACAGAGGGTATTGGAGAATCCCATAGCGCGCCACCGTCTCCTCCAGTCCCTCTAGGTTCTCTAGACGCAATCTGGACGGCGGATTCAGACGACTTGATCTTAACTTCTCAATTTGCACTTCGATGGGCGGCTTCGCTGACTCAAGGAACGATTGGGCCAGCGAAGACTGCGTGAAAGTTCACCTATCCGTGTCCTTGGTGATTCTCTTCGAATTCGCGGGCCTTTTGCAGAAGTTCCTGCAGTTTCCTGACCCAAGGAGGTCCGAGATGATTTTGTGGTTTGTCATTTTCCGATGGAGAAGGGTTCCTTGAGTCTTGCGGAGATGAATTCATGGAAGGCTGCGATGAGTTGGGCCTTTCCAGTGCTGGAGAGGCTGCGGCTTCTTTCCTTCTTTCAATAGCCGTATTTGCTCACCTAATCCGCAAACCGTAAGAGCCTGCGAGACGACATTCTCGATCGAGAAGGATCATGGTTTAGTGACAGAATCCAAGCGCAAACGATCGGGTTACCGCGAGTACAGAAGAGCCGTACTCGACTCTTTCAAGATTGGACGACGTTTCCTGCGTCTGTCAAGGACCAGAGGATTTCAGCAAAGAATCCTGCACGCAAGCCGACGGGTCCTACTCAGGCTTCTCATAGGCTTCGCATTGGCTCAAGGAAGAGCGATTCCGAGACAGAACGTACTAAAACACTTTGAGCCAACTCAGTCGCGTACGGTTGCCAGAAGACTGACGGAGCTCAAGCAACGGTGCCTTGTGAACGTTTTTCCTATCCAGAATGTATCTGGGAGATGGGGGCACCCATACACTGCTCCCTCTCCGGGAAGGCCCGGCGTATCCTATTTCTCGCGATTTGACAAGATTGATGACTTTGTTCTAAGCGACGCGATGGACGCTCGGACAAGAGCCTTGCGATCCGTCGACGAGAAGAAGCTGCTCACGGACCGAAAACTGAAAGTGGAGTTCGTCGATCTCCTCAGCAGCTTCTTGAAGCTACTCGAACCAGAGAACCACGAGTATTTCCAAGCCCTCGTCCAAAATGTCCCCGAAATCCTTGGGCCGCTTTCACGAGCTATGAGTGATAGTAGTATTCCTCAAGCGCATGTGATTCCTGAAGAGATCGTTGATGCCACCATAGCGAACTTTAGATGCCTTGACTCGGAGGAGAGGCTTCCCGAACAGGAACTCAGACGCTTCTCGCTCATGATGACGCCGAACCAACTCTAGAGGATCATGTGAGTCGGTACCGATGGGAGTTCCGAGCAGACCAAACTAGATCAGAATAACAATATGGGCTCATGTGTCTTGACAAGCACAATCCTCGGAATGACCTCGCGGAGCACTGATGAGGTTAACCCAAGACTCCACTTGATTACAACATGTGTTGCCGAAAAGTGGGACAGGCTCGGTCCTTCAATCACGGATGAGAGACGAAACCTTTCCGAGTTGGGGAAGCGAGGGTCGGTCGATCAACTCTTTGAGAGCTGGACCAACACGATAAGTAGCTATTGTCAAGAGCACAAGGATCGGCTTCGACCAGCGAAGGATCAATACTCATCTGAGCTATGGAAGGCCTCTCTACTGCTTGCCGAGAAAGCAGGCGAGCATTTCCAGACCGAGCACTGGGTTGTGTCAGCAGGTCTCGGATTGATACACGCAGATAGACTCATCCCGGGATACCGCGCGACTTTTTCAGGTACTACAGATCGTATCTATGATGCCAAATATTTCTCCCAGTTGGATGCCAGTTCGGTTCACAGGGGTTGGTGGAGTAGGCTGACAGGTGCCCCGCTATTGACCACAACTCTGCAGAAGCCAGTTTCCCTGTCAGCCCTTGCAAACAGCCTTGGCAAAGGCGATTCTATGCTAGTTGTGGGGTCCACCAACTACGTTGACGCGATGTACGACGACCTGGCCCGGGTGGAGCGAATACAGGGAAACCTACGGATAGTCGGCTTCCCTGAAGGACGCGATATGCTTCCTCCGAACGTCGCCAAGATGGGAAGCGGATACCGAAACCACTCGAAATACGTTGAAAGCTTGTACAATCTCTACGGACAGGTATTTGCAGAAGTTGGTCCGTCGATAGTGGATCCAAAGGTGCGCGGAAGATTCGGTCACGTCATGGCCGGATACCATGCGCTCATGCGCTACTTGGAAAGTGGTGATTGGCACGTCAAGTTCGATTAGTACGGCCGATGTCCGGGCGCGTCTGATGGACTATGTTGAGAAGAACTCTGGAACTATTGGCCTTCAGTTCAATCCAACTGCGCAGCCTCCGCTTCCCTCTTACCCATATTCTGAGGATTCATCGGAGCGACGGAAAATCGTGCACTATCTTCTCCTAGTGGCCTCTGTGGATGAGGGAAACGTAGTTGGCGAAGCAGATAACGCGAGAAAGCTACTCGTTGGGCTTCACTCCACCCTAGGAGACGCACTGTTCTCCGCAGATGAAAAAGCACTTCGTGAAGCGTTATCGAGTCTGAAGATGCAATTCCAGACGAGAGAGGCGAGATTGATTCCGAACATCCTAGCCTCAGTGAACTCATTCTTGCTGGAGCGAGCTAGAGGAGACCTCGTCAACTACAGCAAGCAATTCGCCATTCCCGCTGCTCTCGCAGAAGAAATCGCCATGAACATTCTCCGCATGGGTCGCACCTTGGGCTCGACCAGAAAGAAGACATGGATGTACTTGCGTTGGATGGTCAGAAGCCGACCTGATTTGCGGCTGTTCGATCATTTCCATCCTAAGGATCTATTCGTTCCGGTGGACAGGAACGTTGCTAGGGTAGCCGCATCCTTAGGGAAGATCCCTGAGACTCACCTGAAGTCCCTGACGTGGGATGATACCGTTGAGGTGACCAACTTGGCTAAGGATCTGTATCCGAACGATCCTGCGAGAGTCGACTATCCTTTCTTTCTGTTAGGGCGAAAGCTACGTTTCAGCTCAGCGCTCTCCGAGAGATCTCTTCTTTCGGCAGTGGAGCAACTGAGCCCGAGCGCGAAGTCGAACAGCGTTTGACTGGGTGTGCGAATTCCAGTAGTAGATGCGTCGGTGGCCCTTCAGAGCTGGCTGGTGTTATGAATCCAATTCTTATCGGCAGGCATTTACGATACTTCAAGGGAGAGCCTATTTGATATGGCTTCCCAGAAACTCAAGAAATCGATTCTTTGTCTTCTGGTTGTTTCAGTATGTCTAGCCGGCGTTACTAGGGGGTCTTTCGAAGACGCGATTGATGTCATGCCTGCTCAATCAGGTAAGAAGGTGGGCTTCTATGGTGGAAGCTACGAAACCTATCACGATAGCTTGGTTTCATACCTCGAGAACCTTGGATATGTCCCCTTGAAGGTGAGCAGAGACACCCTGTCTAACGTTGATGCAGTATATTGGGATTACAGAGACGGTGGCCCAGACCTTGTTCCATGGCTGAGGGATTATGTGCACAGGGGGGGCGGTCTTTGGATAGCTGGAGAGGCACCCTCCAAGCCGGTTGAGTTATTGGGAGTAATTGTGCTGCCTAAAGGCATCGAAGTCAACTCTGGCGAATTGGAACCAAGAGACATTTCACCGCATGAAGTGACCGAAGGAGTTCATGATCTTGTCTTCCCTGCCGGGTCCGCGCTATCAATCTCAGATAACGCGCTTCCGATACTGTCTAAGGGGAACGACGTATTTTGCGCCGTCGCGCAAAGAGGTTATGGCAAAATAGTTTGGCTTATCGATTCCGACATGTTCGGCACATATTTCTCAGCTGAGGCTGACAACAGAATCCTTGCAAGGAACATAGTTGAATGGTTGTCCGGTCCGAACCAAGTGGCGTTTGCAACGACGTACCGCACGCCTGTCCTTCCTAACGATGCTATCGTCGATGCCATTGGAGACGAAGCCTTTGCTGCTCGAGGCGCCGACATTGTCAAAGTGAGCTTTCGTCTCACGGTTGATCTCCTAAGGATTGAAGTGAGTGTTACTAGCCCCATGGATGAAGAATACGATACGTTTGACCCGAACAGCGTGAGATTACTCATTGTAGTAGACGCTGATAGGAATCGTGCCACTCCGGATATCACGCCCACCCCTGGAAGCCTGACGGAAATCTATCCTGGCTGTGAATACGTCATGGATGTCCAGGCGCGCGAATTGGTTCCTCTCGCCCAACCTGTTACCGCAGAGAGACAATTGACAGTTTCTTTTGAGCAAGACCTGATAGTAATTGAGGGTTTGTCGATAAACGACTTGGGAGGTCACTACATCTTCGATGCCGCTGCAATCACACTTAACACAAGAGGCATCGCAGACAAGGCCCCGGACCAAGGAATGACTACAATATTCCTTGAAGAATCAGCAACAACGCTCACTAATGTTTCGGTAGTCCCACCACAGATTCAGGAGAGCACGTGGGCTTCTCTCAATCCGCTTCAGATCGCAATTACGGCAGTCATCGGATTGATTGTATCGAGCATCGCAGGTGCTTTTGTGGTTCCATGGATTCGACAACGCAAACGAAGAAAGGCGGAAGACACGAGCCTCTAGACTGACGCCGTGGTAGTAACGGTAGGCTCGTTGTTGCAGATGCTCATAAGACTTCTCTGCTGATTGACAAGTGGTGATGGTTTCATTTTACTGCAAAGGACTAGTGAATCCTGGAGGTGCGTTGGGACGCCAAACAGTCAATGCTCGTGCTGGGTATAGGGAACGCTTTCTTTTCGAGAGGTCTGGACCATTTGAAAGCACTTCTGGAAATCTTGCAGGTGGAAGGGATCTTTCAGACAGGCGCGTACCGGAAGAACCGACTTCTGGACATCAGGAGGTTGATGTTCCATAGTCTTGTCATTCTGCAGGGTTCTCAAGGCAGTAGGGACCGACTGCGGGTGAGGCGCCTTTGTAGCCCGAGAGAGGCAAAGTCAAAGTCGGTGCACGGAAAGCCATCTGAGGTACGTGGCGCCGTTTCTGGTTGTCTCTTGGAAAGAGCATAGACGTCACACGTCTGTGCGTGGCCTTGCAATGGAATTTAGTCCGCGTACTAGGACTAGGCCTGCGGCTGCTCCCACCGCAGATCCTAAGCCGAGGTTAAACAGTAGCAGGTAACCCCTTGTGAACACTAGCCACATTAGCAGCGTATCAGTTCCCAGCGACGACATTAACGACATTAACGCGACGACGGCTCCACCTAGACATGCCGCGGCAACCTCTGCTGAATGCGACCACGTTGCGTGAATTCTAGGCAGGATGCAAGTCACAGTGACAGTTGTCCAAAGCATTGCTATGATGGACCCGTCTAGAAGTGGGGTGAAGAGCAGCCTGAAGTGCGACAGAAGTAGCACAACTGGGAGACCTGAGCCTATCCCCATTGCAGCGAGTAGCAAGTAGGCATTGCGCGGGCCGGATAGGATAGCGGCAAAATCATCGAGACGCATACTGAGGCGTGTTTCCCACGTGCCCAGCGCTCTTGCGACCACGTAGGAGGCAAAGACGTAGACCCCGGATGTCACTATTGAGGCCATTGCACAATACAGAACCAGGAGAGTGGCAGTGAGGTCACCCATCAGCGTCATCATGATGACCACTATGGGAAACGGCCCCAATCCAAAGACACCCATCCACCGTACGAAACCATCGAAATTGTTGACCTCCGCATGCCAGATGCTCCTGTACAAGGGAAGCCCCATGAAGAACGGGAAGGAAGCGAGCACCCAACCCAAGGAAACTCCATGGGTCGCACTCTGGACGCCAACCTTCGGGAGCAAAGCAAGCCAACCGGGAGTAACAATAGCGCCGAGCGCGGGAACTGCAAAGGAAACTGGAATCAGCCATTCTCGGAGCTTCGCCCTGACGTCTCTGCTCAATCTACCTGGAGGCCGAATGAGCAGTAGACTTACAATAGCCGGGAAGCTGAAGACAAAGAGACCGAAGACCTGATTCAAGTCGAGAGCAAGCAGATCGATCGAATAAGAATAGAACAGCAGCGGAATTCCGGCGCAAAATGCAAGCGCCAGAAACGAAAGTCCCTGACGATATTGCACGACATGAAACGCCCGCTGCCAGAGTTCATCATCTAAGTCGTACGCGCGCGAGTTCTTCTTCCCGAGAACCGATGCCGTCCTAGAGGCGATCCACGAGAGTCCTGTTACAATCATGGCGAGGGCATTCGTCAGGTCTGCACCGTCAAGCGCAAGGAATACGGTTGTTAGAAATATCGCATTTGCCGCGCGCTCATATCTGTCGCGCTTGTCAAAGTCGCCTACAGCCCTAAGGTCCGCGTACAGCTTACTCCAGCGAAACTTCCGACTGAGCGCCCACAAGAGTACACAGATCGATGCCACAAAGAGTACGAAAAAGCAAAGCACGATGAGCGTTTCTGTCCATCCCAACTCCACGAAGGCAGGGACGAAGAGATTGACCGTCCCTCCCACGAAGAGGAATCCCAAGCCGCAGGCTGACGCGATGAATCTGTCTCGCATGGAATCTGCAACCTTGAGGACTCGGATGGACGGGTCAAGAGAGAGGACGAAGAAGTAGATCCCCAGACACGCCAAGCCCAGGGAGAATGCCCTTCCGAAATAGTTGCGAGCCAGAAGGCCGAGCAGAAAAGCCGCGGCGAAGAGCACAAACGAGTACCCAGATCTTGCCTCACTCTCCGAGCTCATGCCGGCAACCAACAAACGTGACTGTGCTTGCCAGCTCGGCGACCCATCTGTCTAAGGTTGAGGATGCGCGAGCACGCCCTGTTGAGGCTCAGATAGGTCCGATATACGTACATCGGATATCATATACATACAGGCATCAAAGGTTGAACAACTGGCGGCGAAGAGGGGGACCTAGGTGATTCGCAGGAAGTGGCCGCTTCTTCTCATATTGATTCTGATTCTCGGCCCTGGCACCGAGGCTACGTCAATTTGCGCTAAGCTTGAATCCAAAATACCCGGCAGACTTGACCTCTCAAGATTCCCGCTTCTTTTTGCAGGGACGAATGAGATCCAGATAGCCGTGGGCGAATCCTCAGCTGAGATTGATCTGAGAACTGCCAACATGATTCAGTCATATCTGGTGGAGAGCATGCCGGACACACAAGTTACCGTCGTAACCGATCTTGATCTCACCGAGAATGATTTTCAGTTGAGGGACATCGTGCTTGTTGGCGGTCCGGCAGTAAATGCCGCCACAAACAGGACAAACGCGTATCTTCCAGTGAGATTCGACAAATCGTCTGCGCATGACACATTTCCATATTCCTTGCGAAACGTTAGGACGAACACCGTCTATGACAACGAATTTGAGAACCCAGAGAACGTTGGACTCTTGTCGATCATACCGAACCCATGGAACGCGGCCAAGTATGTGCTCGTCGCCGCAGGTTTGGGCGCTAATGGCACCGTAGCTGCTGCCGAAGCATTGCTCCACAGACCCAGTGTCAACCGTTCATGCACGCAGGAGCTATCTGGCGATGTCGTGGTCGTCAACATGCTACGCGATGGCTCAGTATGTCTTTTCAGCCCCAGCCTGTGGGTATCTCCCAAGACCTATTCGATGTTTCCTGCCCGAGGCACGACTGAGACCGTTCGTCTCGACATTTCGAATGGTGGGAATCTGGGCAAGGTTCCGGTCCGCATCAGTCTGTCTGGTTCGATTTCAGACTGGTTCACTTTGGCATCGGAGGGTCCAGAAGCTCTGCCCGAGAATTCGAGTTCGACAGTAGAATTCAGACTGTCCGTTCCTGAAAATGCTGCGAAGGGAAGCTATCGTGCCTCTGTGATAGTGTCCTCCGTGAGTATCGTTCGCGAAGCCCTTGTCAAGGTCTATGTCGATACCGCCGAGGTAAAGATATCAAAACTCCTTGTTCCCACGCAGGTCGCTCCCGGTGATAACGTAACCGTTACCGTGACTGCTCGGAACATCGGCAACGACTCCTCGTGGATTCGAATATCTGACTCCGTGCCGGGTTTTGCGGGACTGATCTCAGGGAATACGAATTGGGACGGGGAAATCTATCCAAATGAGCAAGTGGTTCTGACATATCAGATCAGAATAGGAGAGGAGACCCCTCCGGGGCACTACTGGCTGAGCCCAGCCCACGTTGACTACGCAGTTGCCCCTTCGGAGATAATTTCTGTGAGCTCAAACTCGCCCTTGCTGTTGATTAGAATTTCGAACAATTCTGGCGGCGAGGTGCTACTCTCGAGTTTCACTATAAATAGGTGGGAACTTGATGTGGTCACTCACCCGGGTGGGCGAGCTGACTTCGTCCACATAATCGACATGGTAATTCGCCCAAGATCCACATATTCCCTTGACGTCGATACACCCACATGGAGATATGAGAATCCGACTTTCTTTGGGCTCCTCACTCCCTTCTCAGTGAAGGTTATTCCTCTAAGCATCGAGCAATTGCATGTTTCGAAGCAATCCAATAGGTCAAGCACTTACACGGAGCTACCGTACGACCTGTATGACGGAGGCGTCATGATATCATCGTTCAGCGCTTCCGGAAAGGAAAGGCTTAGGGTATCTTACTCAGTTGACAATTATGTTAGCTCCATCCCACCGATCTACTCGGTAACGGTCTATCATTTCGCCAGGTACGACATTTCTCAGCTGGAAGTACAAGTCCACGTAAGCCCTGCGTGGGGGATTGCGAGCTACGGTGTCTCGGCATCATCCTACAATCGACTGACACTTAAGCCGTTGAATGTGACTCGGCACGGATTCGACACGGTCAGTACTACCATTTACCTTGCCAACGTTCCCGCATGGCAATACGTGATGATTCAAGTGCATGCGTCACAGATTGGCTTTGTCGGAGAATGGGGTGAGGCAAGTTTCTGGTATTTGGTGTGGGCTCTGATAATCTTGGTTGTTGTGTGGTCATACCTATCTCAGACATTCAAGAAGAAGACGCTTCCGGATCGTGGTGTATATGCCCTCTGCTGCTTGGGCGTCGGGCTGAGCGCCATTACATACAACGCGCTATCCGGTGGAGAACTTAGTCTCGAAATCATGCCACCATTATCATTACTCGTCCTATGTTCGATGATCTATGGAGTGTACGCGTCCTACTTGACCATAATAGTCTTGTACGCAGATTCTAGACTTGCAATGTTGCTGGCAAACGTGGCAGAGACCAACAATGAAGATCACAGATCGCTACTTCCAATGGCAGGCAGACACGGCGTTGTCGTTGCCATTTGCATACTAGGAATTGCCTATGCTGTCGTGGTGCAGATCCTGCTCATCCAAATCGGGCCAAATGTGCCCCTTGTTGGCGAGACATCTTTGGCGAGCCTGGGTATCTTCTTCATCTGTGCCTTCCTATACCTCGTGCTCTGTTGGAGATCCCATCATCGGTCCCAGAGTTCACTGATGCCATGGGTCAAGAGTCAATGTTCACGAATGAATGTCGATCTGCATCGACGTACGAGGGAGTGTGTAGACGTCGACGTAGTCTCTACGTGACGGCGGTCGACAAGCGATCTGCGGTCCTGCCTACTAACGAGGTCTGTGCGCTCACGAGAACATCACTCAAGTTCAGGCGTTGCTCTTGAGCCACACTTCTCGCTAAGCCGCATCATCATCACCGCCGAAGATAGCGCCTTCTTGCGAAGCTCACGATACTTTGCCATCGGATCGTCCGTCCGCATGGCGTCCATGCGGTTCAGGAAGTCAACCAGTTCGTAAAGTCTGGAGACGCGGGGGATCCGCCTGACATAGGCCTCAGCCTGATCCAGTTCTGAGTCTTCTTTGCTTTGGACTGTGAGGCACACATATCGTTCCTTCACAGCCTCTTCTGATCGAACCGGGCGGGAAGTGCGGTTCTGCATAGCACGGACTCGAGCCTGATCTAGCCAGGATTTGTCTTCGTCGGCGACAGTTTCTGTCTTTGCTCGCTGAACCCACGGTTCCGGCGCGGCCATTGGACGCGCAGGCTGCTTAGTTCTCGCGATCTTCTCCATCTCAGCGCATTTCGGCTGAACAGAGTCTTGCTCCCAAGAGATCCCCTTGGTGAGCCGATAGACGCTCGACTTCGATATCTTGGCTCTCTGTGCTATCTTCCTAAGTGACAGGCCCCTTCGCCTGAGTTCGCAGACCATATCTGCCGTCTGATCCGATACTTTCCTGCCCTTCATTGCGTCCAACCGGACAGTTGAAACCTTAACTGGTTCAGCCGTCCCAGCTGATCCGTCCGGATCAGGCAAAAATACGTTGTCGAGGGCGATCCGGGCGGATCAAGGGACTTGAACTGCTGGCGCACGTCCCTCTCCCGGCGCCATCCTGATTTGGATTCACTCTGCAATTCCTGAGGTAGAGCTCTGCTTGCCCGAGAGTTGCAGACGAGAGTTACCGTCTAGCTCCCGTCGCTAAGCTCGTGCTTTGGCTTCC
>Ga0315279_10001463_pt1 | contig 39251 bp, 33 predicted proteins | sample YL17G06_20_MG_FD_203694 | JGI IMG/M metagenome (GOLD analysis project Ga0315279, IMG submission 203694) | Sediment microbial communities from Yellowstone Lake, YNP, Wyoming, USA - YL17G06_20 | ecosystem: Environmental > Aquatic > Freshwater > Lake > Sediment | place: USA: Wyoming | collected...
CCCAGGCCCCCCCTCATTACTACGACGAATATTTAATCTCTATGTCCATAAATGATTCTTACAAGAAGTACACAAATGATTCTTCCGTAACATATTTTCAAATTTTTATTGACAAATTATTCAAAATAGTGTATAAAAAAAAACATCTGTAGATCTGGCACGATATCTGCTTTAAACCTTTAACCTAAAACGTAAGAAAGAAGGAGGTAAAAGAGATGAAGAGGACTATATTCTCATTTACCGCAGTTCTTGCTCTAATAGCAAGTTTGGGGTTTGGGCTATATCCGGAGCCTTCCTTATCGCAGGAAGTACCGGCCGCCACGGTTGGCTGGTATAAGCTTCCATCAGGAACCAGCCCTCTAATACTTGCATCTTGTTGGAACCCTGTAGAGGGGGAATTATATATAGTAACCAGAGGAGCATGGGATCTTAATAATTTGTGGTTAGGTAGCTTTAATGCATTAGGTGATTTTAACGGTTGGGAGTCTATTCCGCGTGGTTACGATTATACAGATCCGACGACCGGCCAGCAGACAGGAACGATTACTCTTGGAACTAACCCGTCTGCTTCAATGTCCTGGAACACGGCTACACAAGAGATGTACTTAATGTTACTGGATTCAACTAACAAGTTCTGGATTACGACCGTTAATTCTACGAAGCCGCCAATTTATACACGATATACGGTCTCCGGAAATGTAACTGATGCGAGCCAGAGTCCTATGTCTGGTGTAACAATTGTTGCCAGCCTGAATAATCTTTATGTTAAATCATCAACACCAACGGATAATAATGGGAATTATTCGTTATCCCTTCGGGGCGGTTTTAGTTACGGCTTGACCGCTTGGAGAGCCGATAAGACACAAGTCGGTGGTCAAAAAACAGTTCCGGCTACCGGTACCGGTTTCCTATGTAGTGATCAAACAGTTAATTTTTCTGCTGTACCGATCGTGACCTACAATCTTACAGTCGGCATAATCCCTACAAACGGGCATGGGGGCTCCGTGGCGACTCCAGACCCTGCCGGTACGGTGGTGTCTTCAAATATATGGTCATATCCCGGCGGAACCCAGGTCACATTGACAGCTGCTCCAAATGCGGCTGCTGGCTACATCCTAAACAGTTGGAGCGGGTTGGTAGCTGCGGACGGAGATACAAGTAGTGGAAACACTGCAACTGTCTTTATGACCAAAGACAAAACTATTACCGCCACCTTCGTGACCTACAATCTTACAGTCGGTATAATCCCTAATGACGGGTCAGGGGGCACCGTGGCGACTCCAAGCCCTGCCGGTGCGATGCTTTCTTCAAATATATGGTCATATACCCCCGGAACCGAGGTCACACTGACAGCTACTCCAAATACGGCTAATGGCTACAGCCTAAGCGGCTGGAGCGGGTTGGTAATGGCGGACGGAGATACAAGTAGTGGAAACACTGCAACTGTCCACATGACCAATAACAAAACTATTACCGCCACTTTTACAAAAGGTGGTGACCTTTTAACGTGGGGTTTGAATGGTTATCTAATCCAAATGGGAGTGGGGCAAACGAAAACCTATACCGTGAGAATTGGACCGAGGATGACTCAAGCTTATATATATATTATGGCAGATTATCCCAATTCAAAATTTACATTCACATTTACAATTGTGCCCCCATATTCATGGTGTTTGTCGCCTGGTCAATCATGTCAAGCTGTATGGAGTGGAACGATAGCTTACTCCTCAAGCATAACTTTAAACCTTGCACCATTGTATTTTACACCCCAAACAGAAGACGGGTATCTTCCTCCCGGTGATTATACGTTAGAAATTTTGTGGGAAGATGCTGGTAAGTTGCTGATTAATACCAGTTGTTCCTAAGCGAGGGATATATCCATCTCATTGAGGAGTTTATTTTTAAGGATCAAGTCCCAACTGAGTGGGTGAAATTGAGCTATAAAACTTATTGAACCCGCTCTGGTAAAGGGTATTCTGCTTGTAACGGCATTGGGAGATGTGATATGAATCGAGCATGCGAAAAAAGCGGCGACTCACCGATGCCTATCACTTTCCTCCGTTTACCCCCGAGCAGAAGGTATCCGGTATCTTTGGCGATCCCAGAGCCCGGGTCATCCGATTCACCCGGCGGCAAAAAAAACAGTCTGTGGAGCTTGCGGTACGGCACACTGGACCTTCTACGACCGCAAGTTCCGCCTGGTCCGCGACCTCCCCTGCGGCGACACGCGCATCTACCTCGAACTGGAGATCCGGCGTGTTTTGTGCCGAAGATGCGGCAAGGTGAAGCAGGAGAAATTTGCCTTCCTGGCCAACAATCCGTTCTACACCAAGCGGTTTGCCTTTTACGTGGGCAAGCGTTGCAGTACCTCCACGGTCAAGGATGTTGCCCGGGAGTTGCATCTGGACCGCAAGACGGTCAACACGTTGGAAAAGCAGTATATGCGGGAGAAACTCCGCCGTGCCGGCCATCCCAGGCCCAAGACTCTCGGCATTGACGAGATCTCCATCCGTAAGGGCCACAGCTACCGGATCGTCGTCAGCGATCTGGAGAGGAGACGGCCCATCTGGTTCGGGGGGACCGACCGTTCGGAGCAGAGCCTGAAGCTCTTCTATGAATGGCTCGGACCCGCGAAAATCAAAGGGATACGGCTTGCGGTCATGGACATGTGGAAACCCTTTGAAAACGCTACGCGTGAGCATGCCCCACAGGCTGCTATCCTTTACGATAAGTTTCATGTCCTGAGGCACTTAAACGAAGCCATGGACAAGATTCGCAAGAGTGAATATTACCGGCTCACCGGTGACGATCGTAAGTTTATCAAGGGCCAGAAATACACCCTTCTCTCCCACCGTGAGAATCTTTCGACGGATGGGAGAAAAGCCTTGAAAACACTCTTGGCGGCCAACAAACGGCTTAACACGGCCTATGTGCTCAAAGAGCAGTTCGGTCAATTATGGGACTATCAGTCAGAGGCCTGGGCCAGGAAGTTCTTCGACAACTGGAAGGCCTCGTTAAAATGGCAACGCCTCAAACCGTATGAGAAGTTCGCCGAGATGATCGAGCGCCACTGGGACGGGATCGCCACCTTCTGCAAGTCCGAGAACAAGGTGTCCCTCGGCTTCGTAGAAGGTCTGAATAACAAGATTCGTGTAATACAGCGCCGGTCTTATGGCCTCCGGGACGAGGAATACCTTCGTCTCAAGGTCTTAACTTGTATGTTGCCTGATTTTTAGTTGAAAAGCAGTTTAAAATTACCCACTCAGTTGGGACTTGATCCATTTTTAAGAATAGGCAGGTTTTTTACTATTGCCTGCCTATTCTTGTTTGGGAATCGAACAGGTAATTCCCCCTTCCCCTTTCGCTGATCCATTCCATAATCCCTATTGTCCACCATCTAATGCAAGATCTCTAAAAAACTACTACACACTCTCTTGTGATTAACAGATTTCAAATGATGATTACGTAGAAAATAAAAGTCTTTGGTTGAAAGGTTAGGGTAAGGATGCCGGCTTTGTCAATGGGTTATGTGGTTGGTATTTAAATCTTGAGCCTTAACCCCATGACCCTAAACCAAACGGGCTTCCTATCCCTAACCTAAAGACCATTTTTACCATTCGCGTGTGACGAAGCTTTAGGGCGGAAACCTTTCATTGCTCAGCTTCGGGGCTCCAAGCCCATGAAGAGAATCCAATTTCTAAGAAGACCGATTACCCATAACTTTAAACGACCGCATCCTAAAGCTGAGGAGCTTGACCGCCTGTCCCGCCGGAATCTACCCTCCCTCATGATTACAACACAGTCTCTCAGTAAACGGGGTGGGGGGATTTGAAAAGCTGCTTTCTAAGCGATTCAGGATGACAGTACTTGATTCAGGGCAAGATTCAGGACCTGGTTCGGGATGACAAAATAAAAAAGGCGGGCCCCGTTGCAGGACCCGCCTTAAAAAGCATCGTTCTCAGCAATTATTCACTAAATCCAATCGACCTCGAACTGCCAAGGCACGGTATTGCCATAGTACCCGTTGTTCGTATCGTTGTAGAATTCGGTCATTACGATACCAACGGCAGGTAGACCGAGGTATGTGGTGAATAGGTTGTTAAAGAAGCTGAAGTTGGGGAAATAACTCCACCTTGGAATGCCACCAAATGACACATTCTCTCCTTGCCTGTGCACACCTGCTAAGGTATCATTTGCGCCTCTTGGGTCACCGGATATAAAGCCCGGAGTCGGAGACAGATCAAAGAAGCCCCAACCAGAATAGAATGTTTGGACTGGGGTTACACTAGTGTTTTGCGTTGGAATGTTCGAATTGTTCCTGAAATAAGGTGCAGCTGGAGCCGGAGCTACAGGATACAACCCGAGGATATTCACTTCATAAGGCAAAATCGGGATGTTCGGTGTTTGCGGTGGTGGAGGAGAAACCGGTGTGGACGGCGGGGCTCCAAAAGCCTGCTCATCCCTGTTCCATAGTGAGTAATTCATTACTTCGCCACCATAAGAAGCAACTATAGCGTCCCCTGGTGTTTCATAGGGTCCGAGATATGGCGTTGGGCCTGGCCAAGTTGTTGTAGGTACAATTGTATGAGGAGCTTGTTGAATGTAATGCGCCCATTTTGTCGGCAACGTAATAACCACACTTGTGCTCATGGGTGTATTGGTTGTGTCAGCCGGATCAACTCCCGTGACATATTGGAAGTTGACGAGCTTCTTGGATAAGAGCGCCTCAAGTTCATTAAACCCTCCATTTCCAGGGTTCTGGGCCAAAGGTGCAACTACTCCACCTGGATACTCGCCCTGCACATCATTAGGAAGGTTTGGACGATCCGTTGCCGGTGTTCTATAAATTCCTCTTGAATCCACGGAGAAATTTTGAATCGCTTCCATATTATACTGATGAGAGATTATCTGATCCGGTCTGAGGATATAAACATTTCCCATCAATACAGCATCGACATCTCGGTCCGTAGGTAGGTTCGGATTTGCCGGGACGCCGCGTCTGTAGAAAATCGTTTTTCCGGTGTTCCACAATACCTTTTCCTCAGCGATGATTTCAAAGTATCCATATTGGCATCTTGTTATATCCCTGCCCTCAATCAGGTAATCCTTAAATGCTATACCTAAAGCAGGAACAAAATCGGCGTTGAAATCAGTTTGAGAACATGTACCTGGAACAATGGGAGAGCAGTACGGTTCCACTACATTGGTCACATATCTATCGAGTGAATGAAGAACTGGTGTTCCGTTCTCGTTGAATATTTCCCCGCACCATACATCACGGGTGGTCAGAGGAATGTCAAGGTCAAGACACTCATGACTTCGCATCCATTCCCTGAACCTTAATCGAGCAACGACCCCATAGGCAGTATCCGTATTGACAATACAAAACATGGTGAACTGAGTTTGCTGCACTGTCCCTGCTGCCCCTGGCAATGCTGGATTCGTTATGGTCCGCACATCATAGAGGGGTGCCAAAAGCACATCACCAAGACCTTGACTAAAGCCCCCCCCAACACCTCCTAAGGATATACCTGGGACAAGACCGCTACCAGCGGCGGTATTATGTGCAAAAGCATCGTTAATACGCAAAGTCTTTGTGCTAATACCTGGGGTAGCCACCGCAAACGCCATTCCCGCCAGCGCTAAGCTGAGGGCAATAACTAAAAAAGGTATTCTGATATGTTTCATCTCTTTCCTCCTTGTTTAAAAATTCTTTTTTCTTGCTAAGCTCTCGACTCAATTACCAAATACTCTCATCTCAATGCTTTTCTCAACATCACCTCCTTTTTTTAAAAATTCTGTTTAATGCCCTTTTTTCTTCCTTCTCACCCCCTTTACATGAATTTATACATCCTTATATGGAAATGTGGTACCAATTACCATCTTTTTTGATCCATTTTTCTTCAACTGTTCTTCGGGATACTCCCTTTCCTCGGGCTTGAGGAATAAGGTATTGATATTCTATATTCAGCTTGGCATACCCTTCTTCCCCACTGGCCCATATCTCCAAAATATTAAATCCCACCCATTTTATTAAGAATCGTCCATTTTGATTAATATATCTTACTAAATTAACATTTTCTCTATAATCGGGCGATTCATATGTATAGCTTTTATCCCATTCACCCTTAACTCTGAAACTCCAGTACTCCTGAACTCTCCTTCTTAGAACTACCTCCTCTTCTTCTTTGATGATCTGTGGCTTCGTTGAACATTGAATCACACTGAAAAAGAGAAGAAAAATGATGCAAATTTTAAGCCGTTTAATTTATCAATCTCCTTATCACCTTTTAATAATTAAACACCCGACCCTTCATCAGCAATGGTCTTTATTACTTGGCGGGTGCCTTAAAGTCTGCTATGGCCCCAGGCGTAGTCGGCTTGATAGTGACCGTTTTCTTAACAGGTCTAAAAGGCTTTACCTGCGGAAACGTTGCCGAGATCGAAGATGGGGTTACTGTAATTTTTGTATCAAATGGGAATCCAGTTTGGATATAATAACCTTGCTGATCGGTGTAAACGGCTGGGCGCACTGTACTTTTCGTCGAATTTGTAAAAGCAACGGAGACACCACTGATGGGAGCTGAATCGGATACTCTTACGATCCTTCCTGTAATGAATGGAATGGGGACTCCAATGCCCTGCGCGCTCCCAGAGATTCCTCCTCCAGATTGAACGGTAATGTAATATTGTGTAAATGCTCCCTGGAAGAGGGGAATGGTTGCAGATTCGATGTCAAAGTCATAACCGGGTTTTTGGATACCGACCTTGAGCAAAGATCCTTCAGCATTTGCGATCAAATACTCTCCATTACCAAAGTCAAAAACCTTGCCGGAAGAAGCCACTAATTGAACCCCTCCAATTCCTTCACCGGTTAACTCGCTACTGATATCTAAGTAGACATGGCCCTTATTTGCATCAAAAGTTACCCCAAGACCGGTAAATAGATTATTGATATCGAGCTCCGAACCAATCCAGAGAATCACATCCTTCTCCGCATCGACCTCGGAATAACTCCTGATATCATACTGGGTAACATAGCCCGGTTTCGTTAATTTTACCTGAACCTCTTTTCCCAAAGGAACGTTTTTCAATATACATCCACCATCGCTACCAGTCATTGCAGATGAAAACAATGCCTTAAAACCATAGCCCCCAAAAACCTCCACCTTCACATCCGAGACGGCAATGGGATTGTTATTGGCTCCGTTCTCATATACCTTTGCCCCAAAATTTGCCGCCCAAGCCGTTAATGGCAAGGTCAATAACAAAGTTACCAAACTGATTAATAGAGCTCTTTTCATCATGACTCTCTCCTTTTCTCGTGTCACATTTCTGTGATCAAAGTCTGTAACCGAAATCCCTCAAAAAAACACACTCACATATTCATTTCCTGACGACTGCAAGAGGTGGTGAATAAATCACCGTGACTAATTTTTCAATCGAAATTTATTAGCCTCAGCACCTCCTTTCGAGAAAATTTTTTTCTTCTTTTACTTTCAAGGTCATTGCCTTGGATTACTTTTTTTTATTGGTGGTGAATATAAAATGAAAAGAAAAGCTAAATAAAATTCCCTATTTGTTTCACCCCCATTATCTTTAATATGCTTATATAATAAAATTAATCAAACTTGTCAAGAAAAAAATTTATCCGGAAAACTTCCCAGCGAAGACCCCCTGTTTTGGACTCCTTTCATACCGGACCCGCTGTAAGAATCTCCGGTACTTTTTTTGAGACGCTGGCCATAGATCTGCCAGTTACCTTCAAGCCCTTTTCCTTGCCATATTACCAGGACTTCATCTTCCACTTTCGAAATTCCTGGAATAGATGCGTCCTTCATCCCCGTCTCTGGAGAAGAAATTTCCACTACCTCGCTCATGATAAAAGGCTTATATTGTGGTAAGAGGGATACCCAGAAAATTTTTGATTCTCCTTCAGGCTCTTCTTCCCAAACGAGGAGGGTTTCTTTCCCATCCCATAAAATTGCTGGGAAAATCTTGTTTGTCGTATCCTTTTGTATCGGGACATCGTATAAGTCTGGAAAACCCCTTACGTCCACTCTTTTACCCTCAAGATACCACTCTTCTTGGGAGGCTACCCATATGACTAAAAAGAAACCCCCGTTCCAAGAAATCACAGGCCTCCACTTATCCCACCCATTTATATCGTGATTCACAATCGGACTAATTGGGATTCCATCCTTATCCTCATCAAATACGTTTCCGGAAGTGGTAACCCTTGCCCCATAAATATCCCAGAACTTGCCGCTTCTAAAATCTTGCCAGACAACAAAATAATTTTCTCCATTGAATGCCACAGCAGGAGAAATTTGATTCTTAGGAATTGGACATATAGCCTTTTTCCCTTTCACTGTCACTTCTCCATCCTTTGAAACCGAAACCATTGAAAAATAGACGTTCCAAACTTTTGAGGTCACCTTACCCTGCCAGACCACAATATAACTCTCTCCGTCAAAAGAGAGGACTGGTGAAATCTGATCATTGGTTGATTTTCCTAACGCAATTGGAATGCCGTCTGGATTCAATACTTTCCCAAAGATTGAAACCCTTGTCCCGTAAATGTCCCATCGTTTCCCGTTTCGCCTGTCCTGCCAAACGACGAAAAAGTTTATCCCATCCCATGCCACTGAAGGAAACATTTGATCATTCGGTGCGGTACAAATTTGAATTTCTTCTTCATCAAGGATCTTCCCTTCTTTAGTAATCCTTGCTCCATAGATGTCAAAACCAGAGGGTGTGCTGACATACCAGACAGCTAAATAAATACCACCATTCGTGGCCACAGAGGGTGAAAAATGATCTCCAAGATTCTTTGTGATCTGAAAATTTTCTCCATTGGGAACCCAGGGCCAATTCGAATCTTGAGCCCAAAAGGTATTTGGAGTAGCCAAAAAGAGCAAAGTCATGAGGAAAGGAATGATATGTTTGAAATTCTTCATTTTCCCGAACAGACAACCCATCAATAATATCTTTATCCGGACGATGAGGCAAAGCGTTTTCAAATAAATGATGTCCGGGGCAGTCTTCCTTCCAAATTCGATAATCTTAAGCATTTGATATTTCTCTTTCAATGGATTGCTCACTAAAACCTGTTACAATTTGAAACACAAAAATCAGATAAATAGAAATTTTAAATGATTTCAAATAATTAAGCATGTTACAAATTGAAACACATTTTTTCTTTTAAACCCAAATAAAAAGAAATCCTTTTAAATTTAAGGCACTTACCTGTTGTTACGATACGAAACAACTTATTATGGTTAGATCTCATTTGTCCCCAAAAATTGATAGTATATGCATCATTTTTTAAATCTATATACGTGTCTATAGGATAAGCAAAAATAATACCAAAACCCTTTCTAATTAAGGAATTAAATAACTTTTTAAATAGGTAGGGGAGCTAAAGCTATGAAATTATGTTGTTGGATTTGATTTTTTATATTCCGACACGTCAATCTGGTGTTTTTTCAACAACTCATAGAACTTCTTCCGATTATCTTTCAGGCCCGCGAGTCTGGTCGCCCTTGAGATCTCCCCATCGGCGAGCGAAAGGGCTGTTGTAATGCATTTCAACTCTGCCATTTGATAATGGGTTTCCAGGTCACACTCATCTAAAGTAACCTTTTCATCACTATTCCTTTGAAAATCTTTTGCCGAAAGATACCGCTCCAAAGAAAAAATCACGGCACTCTCTATGGCATTCTCCAACTCTCTGACATTACCTGCCCATTTCCGTGTCAGCAAGAAATCCAAGGCATTCTTTTCAAACCCTACCAAAGTCTTTCGGTGCTTCCGGCTATACTGTTCCAAAAAATGGTTGGCAAGAAGGGTAATATCCTCCGGCCTTTCCCTAAGGGGTGGGAGTTCAAAGGTGACCACCGCCAATCGGAAATAAAGATCCCTCAAAAATTTTTGTTCTTCGACTAATCCTTCAAGATTTTCATTGGTCGCCGCAATGATCCGAACATTGGGGTAAATCAACTTATTTTCCCCAATGCGTTTGACCTCCCCTTCAGCTAAAAACCTCAGCAACTTGTTCTGAGATCCGAGTTCCATCTTTCCGATCTCATCCAAAAAGACAGTCCCCCCATCGGCCTCTTCAAAGATACCCATCTTATCCTTTACAGCTCCGGTAAAAGCTCCCTTGACATGACCGAATAGTTCGCTTTCAATCAACTCTTTTGGAATTGCAGCGCAATTCAATGGTATAAACGGAGCGCCTCTTCTCCGGCTTGTGAAATAGATGTATCGGGCTACCAGTTCTTTCCCCGTCCCTGTCTCGCCGGTCAGGAGGACCGTCACGTCCGTCTCCGCGACTTTCCCTGCCTTTTCCAAAATGCCCATCATCCCAAGAGATTGGGTGATGATATTTCCATAAGAAACCTTCGGCTCCAGAGACTGAAGCCGCTTCAATTCCCTTAACAGATCGATCTTCCCAAACACCCGGTCCACAATGATTGAGAAGGTCTCACGGGTAATGGGCTTCTCAAGATAGTCATAGGCCCCATGTTTCAAAGCCTGGATCTTGGCATCCACCCCTTTGACTATACTGATGACGATCACCTCGACCGTAGAATCGATCCCTCTTATTTTAGAGAAGAGGTCTAATCCGCACTCCTTATCGCCAAGTCTCAAATCGAGCAGGATGAGGTCAGGCTTGACCTGCTGGTGTTGAGTGAGGCCCTCCTCCTCATTTTCTGCAAAAAAAAGTTCACAGGGCTTCCCAGTCAATACTTCGCTGTACAGGGATCGATTATATTCATCGTCTTCAATAATGAGCACCTTGTAATGGGATGGCCCCTTCATTTCGCTCATTCTCAACTATCCAAACCTCTCCCGTTAAGAGGAAGGGGAGAAATGGAGATCGGCAATTTAACGGTAAACATTGCTCCCCGATCCGGTCTGCTCTCAGTATAAATGGCCCCATTATGGGCTCTGATGACTCTCTGGGCCCTGAAGAGGCCAAAGCCAGTGCCATCTTTTTTTGTCGTATGGAAAAGATCGTAGATGCTATCGATCGGCCCCTTGATCCCGGGACCTTGATCTGAAAAAGAGATGAGGACATGTTGATCATTCTCTTTTATCTCGATGGACAAGGTGCCTCCACTCTCTTCCATGGCTTGATAGGCGTTAACAATAATGTTTGAAAAGACGTCTTCCATTTGAGAAGGGTCCACCCGCGATTGCCTCACCGGAAAATAGTTTTTTACGACGCTCACCCCGGGAGGGGGTGGATTTCTCTCCAGGGAAAGATCGACGAGAAAAGGAATGCTATAGGGCTCAAAGCGAGGAACGCCCGGGTCGATATTCTTTGCTCGTAAAATATAATCTTTGGCTAAGGCGAGCTGCCGGTAGACCTTCTCCAAGTTTCCTTTGATGTCATGGTGGACTTCGATATTTTTCACCCAAGTCTCCACAGGGTTGAGCAAATTGCCAACCCGGTGGGCGATACTGAAGGCCCCTTCCCCAACGGCGGATAGGAGTTTTGCTTCAGCGAGTTCCTTATGGGATTGGAAGAGAAGATCCTGTTTGTGGCGGAGGTTTTCGAGCATCGATCCGAAGGCCTTTGAGAGGTCCTCGATCTCATCCCCTGTTTGAATCGGTACAATTTTATCCGTCTTATCCTCCTGAATATCTTTTGCATTCTTCGTCAACTCGGTGATCGGTTTCAATACGGACTTTCTGAGATATCCATAAAGAAGAAGAACCAGAAAAGCACTGATCAGTCCAACAGAGATCATTTGCCCCATAATCTGTTTTTTCAAATCCTCAATGGCCCGCAAAGAGAACCCCAGCCGGAGGAGGTGGATATAAATACTTCCACCCATCGAGATGGGGACAGCAATCTCTCTCACTTGCGTCATTCTCGAGTCGTCTTTAAACTCCTGAATGAAGATCTTCTCTTTCTCAAGAGGTAATAAATTTTTCAAGAGATTTTCTGTTTGGGGGTCTTTCAAGTAAGTCCCCAGGAATCGGTCGTCGGTGTGGGCATAAGCATACCCCTTGTTATCCATCACCAGACCATAGTAGAGTTTATGTTCCCCTCCCTCGCCTTTCAGGTTATTCAAGACATCCATCATCCGAGAGAAATCGGCATCGTAAGCCATATCGGAGAGATTGGTCGCCGTGATCATCGCAAGAGAGATCTGATCGCTCTTTTTGCTTTGGCTTAACTGCTGAAACTGACGATTGATCAAGTAGGCATTAATGAGGGTAAAACAAACCGCCATTAGGAGAATGACAAGAGTGATTTTGAAGACGACAGACTTTCTCAAGAGAAGAAAAGGTCTGATCATTTAATTCCCAATCCCTCTTTTTTAGCGATCAGGGCCCTGACGGGTTGGTAGTCCTGTTCCGTCACCTTAACAAAACCGCTCATCTTCGAAGAGAGGAGGATCTGCCTCCCCTCAGGGTCGCTGGGCATTTCCATCAATGCTTTCACCAGCTTTTCGACATCCCTCTTATTCAGACCTCTTCGGACAAAGACGGGAGCTTCCATATATCCTACCGGTGAGTTAAAGAAAGGCAATATTTCTATTCGCTCTCGAACCGCATGGGGAGTCAATTTTTCCTGGGTGATGTACTCGAACTCATGGGCCACGGCCAGATCCGCCTCTTTGATCATGAGAGAATAGATCGCCCCTCTCTTAGAGGCCGGGATGAAGAATCCTTCATCCGGTCCCCTTACTTTCAGTTCAAAAAACTGGCGGATATCCTTGACGCCCAACTTCTCCGCTATCCAAACTTTGAATAACAACAATTCAAAGCTCCACTGTTCATCTCCGATATAGGTGAGCCGCTTCCCTTTGAGGTCGGCCGGACTCGAAACCGAATCCTTAGCAGCGATGGCCAATCGTTTATAGGGGCCCCGTCTCTCCTCGCCCAATGTGGGTGCAACGACTGGAACAATCGGAAACTTCTGACCGAGTTCCGTGGAGACCACCAATCCATATCCCCATATGAAATCAACACTCCCTTTTTCAATGGCCTTGGCAAGATCAGGGTAGGTCAGGGCTTTGAGCCGAATGATGATACCGGCCCTTTCCTCAATATATTTTCCGATAATCTCGTCAAATTTTTCTAAGGCCTTGGCCCTCTTCTCATCGTACGACTTGGTCATGACCCCTACCGTGTAAGAAGGTAGCGTCTCAGCCAAAAGGGCCTTCGGCCACCCTTCTAAAGCGATCATCCCTGAAAATAAAATAAATGCATAGAGAAAAGTTTTGATTTTCATATCTCCCCTGAAATCAATTCCATCTCAAATATCGTCGCTTGATAAAGATAAAGGCCTTGAAGATAGGCTGATTTCATTTCGAGTTCCGCTCTCTGAGCGAGGAGAAGTTCATCATATTCCGTTATCCCCGCGGCATAACCATCTGCAGCAAGCTGTGTTCGTTCCTGGGCCTCTTTGATAGCGTTCTGGAGAATTTCGATCCTTTCCCTCAATTCGATCAGGGTTGTATGAAGGTGATCGATCTGAACGGAGAGGGCCTTCTCCAACAGGAATTTTTGGCCCTTTGTTTTTTGAAATTGCGCCTCTGCCTGACCTATCTTCGCCTTGGTTGAGAAACCATCGAAGAGAGGCATCGTGATTCCTATTCCCAAATACCAGAAATTTTCTGTTCCATATCGGTCCTCAGGGCCAACATATTGCCCTTGGAGGCCAATCTTCGGAAGATATTCTTTCCTGGCCGCTCTTCGCTTGGCATCGAAAAGTTGAACCCCCAGATCCAGGTTTTTAAGATCGATGTTCCTCTCCCGGGTCTTCTCCTTCATCACTTCGGAATTCAACAGGGTCATGGGTATCGATTCAAGGGGAATCTCCACCACACTTAAAACCTCTAAAGTCTCATCTGGATTCACTCCAACGGCCATCTTCAGTCCCAATTCGGCCAGTTTGAGATTCTTATTGGCTTCACTCAGCCTGGCCTTCACCTCTGAATGGAAGTTCTTTGTTTTAAGATAATCGAGTCGTGTCGTCCCCTTCTCCTCTTTCTCAGGGATGGAAGTCTCATAGGCGATCTTCACCATCCTGGCCACCACATCGGCTCTGGCCTCTGCTTCCTTCACGAGTTGATGGATCTCCTTAGCAAAGAGGAATTGGTAATACCCCTTCTTTACCTCGAAGACAATCTCTTTCTTTTTCTTTTCCTTTTGATTGATGGCAATGGAGTGGCCGATTCGAGCTTGCTTGACCCCCTCTTCAATCCGACCGAATGTGTAGATGGGTTGGTTCAGATCCAGTGATACCGAAAACCAATCCCTTTTACCTACCTCGACCTTTTGGGGAATCACAGAAGGGATATCAATCCCGTAGGTGTCGAGGATGGGTTGAATCGGTTTTTTAATGGCGGTGATATCCACATCGGTGTCGAACTCTGCAGGTCGATTGAATCGTGTGTACCCGATATTGAAATTCAGGCGCGGATAATAGTTTGAAGTAGTCTCTTTGACCTGGTACTCGGCATTCAGGACATCCATCGTAGCCATCTTCAGCTCAGGTCGATTTTTTAATGCCAATCGAATGCATTCTTCCAATGTCAATGCCGGATTGGCAGGTTTCTCCTGGGAAAAAGCGTCGGGACCGTTCATGCTGATTCCAAAAATGACCACAAAAATAAAAATATTTTTCATACCCTATTTCTTCTCTTTCTTCTTCTCCCTTTTCTCCTTCTCCTCTAACTCTTTCTTTAAACCTTCCACCTTGTCCCTGAACTCCTTAGTGACGGCATTCGACTGAATGTGATCGGTGATGATATGGGGGGTCATCATGAGGATCAGCTCGGTCTTCTTATTTTGGAAATCCTGAGTCCCAAAAAGAGCCCCGAGGATAGGAATTCTGCTCAGTAAAGGAACGCCTCCCTTGTTCCTTACTTTCGTATCCTCAATGAGTCCTCCAATAATGATCGATTGCCCCTCCAATACGGAGAGGACGGTCTTGGCCGTCTTCTTATCAAAAACAGGAACCGACGGGAGAGTTCCAAGGGTTACGGTGGCCACATCACTTTTCTCCATCTGGAGCTCCAACGTGATCAGGCCCGCATCGCTGATCCGCGGGGTAACGGTGAGAATAATACCGATGTCCTTATATTCGATCGTTCCCTCGACTACCCCAGAAGTGGTACCTGTGGCGTATCCTGTCGTATAGGTATTTGTAAGGATGGGCTGTGACTTTCCTATCTGAATTTTCGCCTCTTTATTATTTGAGGCAAGGATATGGGGTGAGGAGATCACATTCAATCGGTTGTCTGTCGCCGCTGCACTGATGGCAGCAGAAACCCGGCCTCCCAAATCTACGATAGAGTATCGAATATAACCGGCCGACGAGAGTGCTTGGCTAAAAGGATCGGTAGGGGGCCTCGCACCCATGACGATCTCTTGAGCCTGAGGGGTACCACTGGTAATAAATCTTGACCATTCCACCCCGAATTTATTCGTATCATCAAGGGTGATCTCTGCCAGGAGGACATCAATCAGTACCTGTTTGGGATAGATATCCAGTTTCTTAATCGTCTCGACGATACTCCGATAGTCCCTGGCGAATGCCCGGATGACCAATGCATTGTTCGTTTCATCAACAACAATATTGATCTCACCCTCTGGCACAGCTCCTGGCTCTTCTTTAGTCGGAGTCGGAGTGGGGGTAGAAGGAGGTCTGACACCTCGGGGAGTTGGTTCGGGGGTCACCACCTTTTCTTTGAACTCAACTTTCTTTTCTTTCGATGGCACAAATATCTGTTTCAAGATGTCTGCCAGATCCTTGGCCTTATAATTCTGGACATAGTAGACGAAGACGCTGAATTTCGTCCCCTCTGTCGGGATTTTGTCAAGTTCCTTAAGCCACCCTTCTACCTTTTCAAAGATGTTGGGTATCGAACTGACCACCAGAAGGGAATTAATCCGCGTAATGGGTGTAAAAGTAATTCCCACCCCTCTTGCTGATTTTACTGAAACCTCGAAGGAGGAAAAGATTCGTTCCATCTCCTTGGCCACTTCTGTGACATCGGCATTGAGGATGGGATAGATTCTAACCCTCAAATCAGTGAAGATATCGATATCGAAGAGGCCGATAATGTCGAGTGATTTTTTGACGTTTGAAGCCACATCGCCAATGATGAGGATATTATGGGGAGGATGCTCTACAATGTCTGCCCCATCAGAAAGGAAGGGTTTGATCATCTTGGAGACTTCAGTGACGGGAATATACTTCAACGATATGATCTGGATCGTATACTTTTCTTCTGGAAGTGATTTTCCCGTCTCTACGAGTGTCGTGAGTGGGATGTATGATTTTTTTGCATCACCCAGTGGGACGATTTCATAAATATTTTCTTTCTTGACGGCTGTGGCCCCATTTAATTTTAGGATTGTCTGAAAGATAGGGAAGACGTCCTCAGCCGTGATTTGACCTGAGGTATGAATATTGACGACTCCCTTGACCTTGGGGTCAATCAGGTAGTTTATTTTCATGATGTCTGCGATGACGCGGATCACTTCATAGAGATCGGCATTGTCGAAATTGAAGACAAACCCCGCCCCCTTTGGAGGCTCTTTGGGCTTCGCCGGAGGAGGAGGTGGCGGCGGCGGAGTCACTTTAGGCGCTGGGGGTGGCGCTGGGGTTGGTGGTGGCGTTGGAGCTGACGGGGGCGCTGGTGTTGGAGTTGGCGGCGGAGCGGGTGGTGGAGTTGGGACAACTGGTAGTGGAGGTGGAATTCGAGGCTCTGTCAATGTTTCCGGCATTGAAACCTGTGCGATGGCTCCAGAAATGGCTGTCTCTTTCTGAGATAGGGGCATCTCCTTCATTGATTGGGGCCCACTGATCTCCTTTGGTAAGGTTGAAGGTGTTGTAAGTGGGGGTATATCCATTGCCAACTGCGTTGGGGACTTTATCTGTCTTGGTGATGGAAAGGTCTCTGCATTTGGCTCCGCCTTCGATACTAATTGGGTTCCAGAATAACCGATGAATCCAATTTGGATAAACAGGATCAAAAATCCCATCCACAACCATCTCATTTTTTTCATTCTGAATGAGCTCCTTTTTTCAATTTACTATTTTGTCTCCTCTGCTCTTGGATATGGCCCTACGCTGGTCAGCCCACCCGGTGGTAATACAGGATTCCTCTCCCTCGTGAGACGACCAGAAGGGGGAGTTGAAGTCGGCGGAGAGGGTTGAGGTGGAGTTATTGTTGGTGTTGATGGTGTTCGCGTTCGTGCTGGTGTTAGTGGTGCACTTGGTCCCGGTGCTGGTGGTGGTGGTGGTGTTGACACTGCTGTCGGCATTGCTGCTGGAGTAGAAAGGGTGCTCGTAACCGTGGCAGGCTTGCTCTCTGTCTTAGCATAAGTTCTTTGCTTTGGGGACTTCGCATCGTAAAGAAGCACTTCAAATTTATCCTCTGTCGCTTCCATTGTAATCCGATCAGGCAATATTTTTGCCAATTTGTATTCTCCAATTTGATCCCCCACTTTTAGTGTCATCAATTCCCTTTCCCCTTTCTTGAGTGGTCTGCCGGGGTTGACGACGGAAGCGGACTGGTAATCTCCACCAATGGTCACCCCATATAAAATAATCTGGGGACGTACAATCGGTTTCTTTACCTCAGGCCCAGGGAGGGGAGGAGCGATAACGGGAAAATCTTTCCGCTCGGGGTTAAAGATATTTTTTTCAGCAATAAAAATATAAGACTCGATGGGTGTTGTCTCCTTCTTACCCACTATCGTTGGTGGATTCTCGATCTTTACCCCTGATTTCTTAGTCTCTCCCTTCTCGGGACCTAACTCGATGGGAAGAGTCCAAATCTCATAGTTCTTAATTCCGAGAAGAAGAACGAAGAAGAGCAGCAAGAGGCTCAAAATCCCATGCTTTAATGACATTATCCCTTTTTCCCTTTCTCTTTGGTTTTCGTACCCTTCATCAATCCAGAGACAACCAGACTTCCCTGAATGTTATTCGGCATTCTGATATTCATCACAAGAAGGTCCATCTCTGATATCATCAATTCCTTTCCCTGGTTTTCGATGTCGTGAATGAACTGGCCCAGACTCAACATGCTGTTGGTGGGATTGAACTCGATCTGGACAGAAACCTTTCTATACGAATCGATCTCTTTTGGCTCCAATATTCTAAAACTCCGGATCCCAATGCCATTCTTCTCGGAAAGCCGTTTCACTATCTCCTGAAGATTGGCCGCTCCAAGTTGAGGCGTCTCGCCGGGGAGAAGCCTCTCTTGAATCTCTGCATACTGTTTCACGGTCCGATCGAGACTCTCTTCAACAGCCTTCCGATTGTGGAGATACGATTCATATTTTGACACGACCTTCTTCTTTAGAACGATTTCTTCCCCTGCCTTTTTTGTGGCCTCGACGACGGGGCGGACCCCGAGGACATAGATCAAGATGGAAATGGCGATCACGATGAACCCCCAGAAGATTCTTTTCTGGGAGAACCTTAATGGTTTCAAAAAATACCACTTCTTCAAGATCCTACCCTCCTGGCCTCCAACCTTGCTTTAATTTTGAACCTTTCTTTCTCTTTCATTTCACTTCCCCTCATGATTCTCTCCTTTGTCACCGGGGCTAAAAATTCGACCCTCTCAAACAAAAGGGATTTGTCAATAAGGGGGATCAAATCAGAGGCAGAATCAGCAAATCCGCTGATTTCAATCTCCTTTCCGTTGTATTTAAGATTCCAGACCCAGACTGAACTGGGCAAGATCTGGGTCAGTTCTCTCAAGATCTCGGTCTTACTCATCTCTTCTGCTTTGATCTTCTCCAGTTCAGCGATCTCTTTTCTCAATTCCCCCTGCTGTTTTTGCAGCTTATCTACAACCTCCACTTCAGGCCTTCTCTTTTTGATCTCAGCGTTGATCACATTTAATTCATTCCTATTGCGGATGAAAACTCCTATTCCCCATGTGAAACTGAGGAGTATGGCGAGAAAGGTCAGGATGACCAAAAGAGGCTTCCCAATCTGTCTCACCTTTTTTCTCATCTCAAAGGGGAGGAGATTGAGGTTAAACCAGGTTTTGATCAATCCGTTCAGGGGAACACCGATGGAGGAAAAAATTCTGTCAGGTCTCGATACCCCCTTGCCTGTTTCAATACGGTTCAATGGAGGGGGAGAAACTCCTTTGATCTGAGGGGATTCCCTAAGGGAAGGCAGCATCTTCTCAGCGGCATCCAATCCATAAACGAAGAAAGTCGCCTTCGAAAGGGAATCTTCTTTTAATCCCGACCGCTTAAAGGTATTTAATATTTTTGCCTCTTTCTCTTCAAGAGGCAAGGGGAGATGTAAACTCTCTCTCCAATCCGTTCCTTGAATGAGATTCATCTCAAAAAAAGAGCCTGTCACATCAAGTAACACCGAGATCTCTCCATCTGGGCTCCTTTTGTTAAAAAAGAAAAGATTGAGGGCTGCGTTGGATGGAATTTGAATGGAGATGGGTTGAATTCCAATTTTTTTCAATAGGGCTAAGTAATAGTCGACTTCGACCTTTTTTACAAAAACCACAAAAAGATGGACCCACTCCTTCTCCTCTTTAAGGATATGATAATCGAAGTATGTCTCTCCTTTTTCGAAGGGAGTGTACTTGGATGTCTCGTATTCCACCACCTTTCTCAGGTTCTCTTTGGCAGCCATGGGGAGTCTAATGAAACGAACAACTACCTTTTCTCTTGGTATGGAAATGGAAACCCTCTCTTTATTGATCTGATGTTTGGAGACAAAAGTATTGATCAGGCTAATGGCTTGAGCCTCCCATTCATCCTTCTGACCCTCGGGTAAGATGGAAGAAACCACGTAATCCACCAGCCTTATCTTTCGAAAGGATCTCCTTAGGAAGGTAAGGATGAGATGTCTTTGTCTGAAATCAATCCCGAAGCTCGAATCAAAAATCATCACAGAAATCCTTATAGGAGATAGGAGCAATTCTTATGCCAAATTTCCCCTCTATTAAAGGACAAATCCAACGGCCATCTGTTTAACATAAAGAAAGTTGCTCCATTTGGTTTCGACATTCGGATTCAAAGGAGGTTATCCACCCATTGAATGATCTTATACCCCATCTTTTCCTTCGAGTCTATTTTGACGATTACCTTCAACCCTTGAACCGTCCTTGCATCTTTATTCTTCGCCCTCGCCTCGATGGTATAATAAGGTATCATCGATTGAAATACAATGAGCCTTCCTATTTCTCCCATAAATGGAGAAAGCTCCGGTACCCTCTGGAGGAGATCCTGTTGATTTTGGAAATTCTTCTCTTCCCGCGTCTTAACAATGTGTTGAGCAAGCTCGTTTGGAATGCCTAAAACAAACCTTAGTACAGGTGAAGCGGCGCTGTTAATGTCAACCTGTTCACCGGATGAGTAAATGGAGAAGAGGTCCTTCAATCCAGCTTGATCCACCTTTTCTCCCCCCTCTTCCTTTCTGGCTTCTTTTTTCCCATAGAATAAGTCACGGGTGACCCCCCTTACGAGAAGAAGTTCCTCAATCGAGTCTAAATTTCCGTTCTTACAATTGTAGGGTTCTTTGAGGGATTGATAGTACTCGCTCTTGGCGCCGTTGAGACGGTGGAGCTCACCTGGGTCCCTCCAGTCCTGGATAGAATCAACCACGACATCCCTCGCTTCTCCCTCTAAACCACACTGGCCTATAATTTTACGAAGCGTCCTATCGGAGACCAAATTGATATTGACCTTACCCGCTTCACCCATAATCCTGATCTCACCCTCCCCCTGATCGGACGAAAGGGTGTAAGGTCTTCCGTCTGTGATCCACTCCCTTTTTTCAGGAGGGACCTCCTCGACCTTTAATGTCTTCCTCATCAGTTGAACCCTTGGGTCATGCTTATTGATCAACTCTGCGATGGCACGCTGCACCTGTCCTTGGGCCATGGCGTAGAATTGAAGTTCCTCTCTAAAATTCTTTGCAATATTGACCTCTGTCCTCATTGCAAAACAGAACTCCAGGACCACCACCGAAAGGATGGCGATGACCCATAGCACCATGATCAGTGCAACACCCTTTGAATTTCGAATTTCGAATTTCGAATTTCGAATTTTCAATTTATTTAATTACCTCCTCTTTGAAGCCTTTCCCGTATCGTCCGTCTACCCAATCCAACGGTAGAGGCTTTTATATCCTCAAATCGATTGGCTGGAATAGAGACCAAGAGGGTAAAAGGAAGTTCCTTCTTCTCGCTTTCCCCATTCTTGTAGGTAATGGTCATTCTTAATGCTTTCGGAAGCTCCTTCTCTTCCTTTGCATTCCATTCTTCCACCCATTCTTCTGTCTGGCTCTTCTCCGGATCTCCCTCCCTGTAATATTCAAAGCGCACCTTGGAAATCCCTTCAATGAGAGTGGCCCCCGATTCCTCCTTCAGGGGTTCTTCAAAAAGGTCTTTGTTGAGAACCTTCTGTTCGTAAAGAATCAGGCGTCCCCCTTCTTTTCCCTCTTCCTTAAATTCATAGATCCCATAAATAAATCCCTCTGGTTGTTTCCCCTTGATGGGGAAGGCGGAGACAAATCTCAGGGAGGTGGCTTTTCCTTCAAAGGCGAGATAATCACCTTCTGCCTTAGTGGCCTTTACTTTGTAGGGAACGATCGATTTGATCTGGCGGGAGATCATCTGGGTGACCGCCCGCACCTTCTGGCACTCCATTCTTGTCGATTCTCCCCGCTCCCAGGAAGAGAGGCCGAGGCGGAAGGCGCCAAAAATAATAAGAAGAATAAATCCAACAATCGTCAGGGTGACAATCACCTCGAGTAAGGTAAACCCCTTCGTTGCAAACAGATTCGTATGCGGTCCGAAGAAATCCTTTTTATATCTTGCCACTTCCCTGTTTCTCTCACTCCAATAATATCTCAACAGCGGGGTAAACCCTGTCAACTTATAAACATTGATAGCGGAGGGGAATAAATACTTCTTAAATCTTTCTCTTTTCCTGTTTTTTCGGTCCATATATGATCTCGTACTGATTAGGATAAGCCTTTTGTACATCACCTTTAAAATGGAAGTAATTTAACTCTTCTTCTCATCTCCTCCCGATTTATTCATCTTATAAGATTCGATGCTGGTCGACCTCTCCTTCAAACCTGACTTCCAGAGGATATTGACCTTGACCTGGAAAAGTTCGACCGGGGGCTTGAAGTCCGGGTTTTTTTCGATTGGCAGAATGTCTATTTTTTTCACATTCACCTGCCAACGAAACTCATTATTAAACTCCCCTTCCTTCATCCCCTCTACAATATCCTGTTGTGACGATATCTCCTCCATTTTCATTCGGGCATAATTCGCTGCCTTCGTATATTCTTCTGAGGTCCTCCCCAAACGGAGTCCTCCGGAAAAGAGTTCAATGATTATTGCCAGCCCTACCCCTAAGATGGCAAGGGCAACCACAACTTCAATCAGGGTGAACCCTTTGTTAAATCTTGCCATCTGAGCCTTCGATCCCATTTGACCTTGGAACTTTGACATTTCACATTTAGACACTCTCAATTTCCACCATCCCTGTGAGGAAATGGATTCTAATCCTATATCCTTTCCGGTCCTCACTATCTAAAAGGATTGTCCCTCCGTTCGATCCTCCGTTGGGATAGAATTCAATGGTGGGGATATCCGAAGGATATTGAGGAGATTCCACCTTGATCTCCTTGATATGGACCCCGTCGGGTAGGAAATAAATCTTCTGGGGTGATTTACCTTCCTTTTTCCCCGCCTCTTCCTTTTTCCCCGCCTCTTCCTTTTTCCCCGCCTCTCCCTTTTCTTCCGTAGACTCCATCGATTGAACCTTCACCTCCCTCAAATCGGAATCGAAGAGAATCTGATAAACGTGCCGTTTATTAACGGCCTCGCTCCGATAATATCGAAGGATCCCTGAAACCTTCTTCGTGGCTGCTTTCAGCTCGATAGTCCTCGAGAAACGGGATAAAGAGGGGGTTACCAAGGAGATGGAAAGGCTGATGATCAACAGAACAACGATCAATTCAATTAATGAAAAACCTTTGTTTTTCACTTCCCGATGTCCTTCCAACTGACGATATCCAGGTTCTCTCCTTCACCTCCCTCCACACGGTCGAGTCCATAGGAAATGAGATCATATTCGCCGTGTTCGCCTGGGCATCTGTATACGTAAGGCGTTCCCCAAGGGTCGCTTGGGATTTCCTTGGGAAGATAGGGACCTTGCCATCCCTCTACTCCAGAGGATTTTTCTCGAAGGGCCTTCAACCCCTCCTCACTCGTAGGATATCGCCCCACATCGAGGCGAAAGGTATCGAGGGCAGTACCAAAGAGCTCAATTTGTGCCTTTGCCGCCTTCTGCCTTGCGCCGCTGACCTTCCCAAAGAATTTTGGTGCAACCAATGCCCCCAGTAATCCAATGATGATGATCACGACCAGAAGTTCAATCAGTGTGAACCCCTGTTCTCTTCGCCCATCTTCTTTCTTCATCTTGCCTCCTTACTAACCCATAAATAGAATCGCAATAACCAAATTCCAATCCCGCCAAGGCGGGACCAAATAAATTCCAATGGTTCAATAATCAAACAAGGCCTGGTTGTTGGAATCTGGGCATTGGCTATTACTTGGTTATAGGTGCTGGGTCATTAGTTATTTGCCGCCTTTTCCCACTTGTCTTAAAAGGATTAAAAGGGGATCTCATTAATGCTGAAGATGGCTAACAGCATCGAGATGACGATGAATCCCACAATCCCACCCATCAACAAGATGATCAGCGGCTCCAGTAAGGAAACAAAGCGTTTCAACGCCGTCTGAACATTCTCCTCATAGGTCTCCGCTACTTTGATCAGCATCTCATCGAGTCTTCCTGTTTCCTCTCCCACACCAATCATGTGGACAGCCAAGGCCGGAAAGACCTCCGTCTCCTCCAATGATTTGGAGATCCCTTTGCCCTCCCTCAAACGGTCATGAATATGAGCAATGGCTTTCGAAATTGCCTGATTTTGAGAAATCTCCTTCACCAGATTGAGGGCCGACAAAATCGAAACTCCACTTTGCAGCAAGGTCCCGAGCGTCCTTGCAAACCTGGCAACCTCCACCTTTTTGATGAGATCTCCTACGGCGATCCACCTCAATTTGAACCGATCCCATCTTAATTTCCGCTCTTCATCCCTCGTGTATGTCTTAAGTCCAAAGTAAACCAAAGCCACCATACCCACTCCAACCCACCAGTAACTTCTTACGATCTCGCTCGTCGAGAGCATGATCTGTGTCGGCAGGGGGATCGCCTGTCCCATATCCGCAAAGATCCTCGCAAATCTTGGGATGACAAAGGTAATCAAAATGACGATAGAGATTCCGCTCGCTATTGTCAAAATCACGGGATAGATCATCACGGAGATAAGATATTCCTTAATCTCTTTCGTGCTTTGAAGATATTGCGCCAATCGAGACAAAATGGCCTCTAAAAAACCCCCCGATTCTCCGGCCTTGACCATGTTGATATAAAGTCTCGGGAAGATGCGCGGGTATTGCCCCAACGCCTCAGCGAGAGAGTTCCCTCCCTGAATCCTCTTCAAAACGTCATTCACCGCCTCTCTCAATCTCCAATTTTCTGTCAAGGTCCCTAAGATTTCGAGACTCCGGTCGATGGGTAAACCCGCTGAAACGAGGGTGGAGAGTTCTTGGGTGAAGACGAGCAGATTTTTCACCCCTACGCGCTGGGGTAAAATAGAGGAAAAGGAGAAACCGGGCTCCTTCTCATGGGTGGTGGTGATCCGGATGGGGATATAACCAAGTTGATGAAGGTTCTGGACAACCGCTGCTTCATCATTTCCATCCATGGAACCCTCCACGGTTTGTCCGCTGAGCGTCGTGGCTTTGTAAAGATATCCGGGCATTGGAGTTTAAAGAACCTCCTCCTCTTGGGTGACCCTGATGACTTCAGAGATGGTGGTCATCCCCTTTTTGACCTTTAACCAGCCATCTTCTCTCAGGGTCCTCATGCCATTCTTCCGGGCTGCCTCCTTGATGACGTTGGAATCCTTTTTCCCCAAAATGAGTCGCTGGATATCATCGGTGACGTGAAGGAATTCAAATATTCCCGCACGGCCCCAATATCCCGTGTTAGAACAATTCTCGCATCCTTTCGCTTCAATGACATTGAAATCTGCAAGGTTTCCAGCATCTACCTTCATCTCCCTCAGTATCGCGGGGTCAGGGGAATAAGGTTCTCGGCAGTGAGGGCAGGCGACTCTCACCAGGCGCTGGGCCAATATTCCAATAATGGTCGAGGAGAGAAGGTAGTCTTCCATTCCCATGTCGATGAGCCGGGTAATGGCGCTGGGAGCGTCATTCGTGTGAAGGGTGCTCAGAACAAGGTGGCCTGTCAAGGCTGATTGGATGGCAATTTCAGCGGTCTCCGCATCCCGAATCTCACCAATGAGGATCACATCCGGATCCTGACGGACAATGGATCGCAAGGCATTAGCAAAGGTGAGACCAATGGATGGCTTCACCTGGATCTGATTGACCCCTTTCAGTTGATATTCCACAGGGTCCTCCACCGTAATGATCTTTTTCTCAGGAGAGTTGATCTTTCCCAGGACACAATAAAGTGTCGTGGTCTTTCCACTTCCTGTGGGCCCGGTCACAAGAATGATCCCATGGGGCCTTTGGACGAGTTCTTCGAACCCTTGCAGGGTGTCTTCTGGAAAACCCAGTTTTCCAATATCCAGCACAATGCTACTCTTGTCCAAAATCCGTAAAACAGTGCTCTCCCCATGAATCGTAGGAACCGAAGAAACCCTGAAATCGATCTCCTTCCCTTTCACCCGGAGCATGATCCTTCCGTCCTGAGGAAGGCGTCTCTCTGCAATATTTAATTTTGCCATGATTTTGACACGGGAAACAATGGCTGCTTGCAGTTTTTTCGGAGGGGACTCCACATCGTGGAGCACTCCATCAATTCGATACCGGACTCTGAACTCGTCTTCAAAGGGTTCAAAGTGGATGTCACTCGCCCTCGTCTCAATCGCTCTCGTGATGATGAGATTAACCAGTCGAATAACGGGCCCCTCAGAAGCCATATCCCGGAGATGATCGACATTCTCTTCGTCTTCTGCCTGGTAATCCGGTATGCTCTCCATATCCTCAATAATTTTTTCCATTGAAGTGACGCCCGATCCGTAGTACTGATCAATCGCCCATAAAATATCCGCCTCTCGTCCTGCGAGAACTCGGATATCATGGTTCGTGGCCAATCGAATCGCGTCCATCGTATAAAAATCTAAAGGGTTACTCATGATGACCGTCAATTCTTCACCGACTAAGCGGGAAGGGATAAATTTTGACTCTTTCATGAATTGAACCGATAGATTGTTGACTAAAATCAGTTCCTGTGGATAATCCTCTTTCGTTGCAAAAGGGACTCCATAGAATTCTTCGAGATTGGATCGCATCTCATCCTGTGTAAGGAGTCCCAAACTGAGCAAATTGTCTTCAATGGAAAGGTCTTCTGCCGACGGATTCAACGTAAGAATCTTCTCTAAATCGACCCTCTGAACCTTTCCCATCTCAATTAAAAAAGAGACGAACGGGGCATCTGTCGCTTTCATTTCATCATCACCGAATTACTTTTGCCTCATCTAAGCAAGATTGTTGAGCCAGTCAACTGTTTTGGGTAGTATTTGAAAAATATATTACCATAATATCCTTTCTAATGCAAAAATGATGACAAAACGGCAGCAATGAAGAATCAGGGGGTGGTAGGAGGGGGAGTATCCGGGTAAGAGGTTGTTGGGATGAGGAGAGCCAGGGAGAAGGGAACAAGGGACCGGCGATCCATGGAATGGGACCGTAATAGGAGTTTAGGTTGTCAGGGAGGGTAGGACTGGAGCACCGAGTGGATCAAGAAGAATCAAAGCGAATTTGAAATCGTTTTTGAAGCGCCGCCGTGATGTCTGCTTGAGCCATGCGGGCATTTCGCCAAGCTTCCAGCAATCGGAACGCCAGGTTTTTTGCTGAGCCGAACCCACCAGGGAGATCTCTTTTAAGAAGTTTAGCTTTGTAGAGAAGCTGTGCCAGCAGATGAGCGATCTGCAAGAGGAGGTAAAAGACCTTGGCTGAGTTAGGATGATTGGTGTAAGCATGCTCCAGTTCATATCCTCCCCTTTTTTTTACGTTGAATCCCTCGTTTTCAATTTTCCATCGCATCCTCCCTCCGCCATTGGATAAGGTCGTGATATTTTTGCACGAGACATGGCAGTTGGTGACCCACTTGAACTTCGTCGTTTTCTTCTGTCCCTCCTTGTCGGGTTTGGTCTCCAGGCACTCGATCGCGGATAACGTGTGCTCCTTCTTTAGGGAATCGACATAGGCGATGTCGTCGACCCAGCCACGCCTCCGGCGTGGTTTGATTTGGGCCTCCTTCCCCGTCCGCCAAGCCAATCGGTTTTCGGGTTGTAATTTGGACAGAGCATCAAACTCCTCGTTGACGGAGGGCAAATCATCGTCCTTCAGAACGATCATGAACTTCCAGACGTAAGACTGGCATAGATCAAAGGTCGGCCCCCCTGCGAAGAGACCGTCCATCGATAAAAGGATTGGCAGCCGTGGAAACCGGGTCTTGAGTCGCTCCGCCAGTCGGTAGAAGGCCTTGAGTTCACAATCCTGTTTGGTCGCCTTGTCTCCAGGGTTCTCGATAAACTCGGTCATCAGAGAAAAGACGAAGCCATTGGAAGTGACCAGTTTGGCTTCCAGGATGGGGTGGTAGTAAAGGGTCTTTCCATTGCGGGTACGGGTGAGACAATGGGGACAGTGACGGTGGCCGAAGCTGATCGTGCCCGTTCCATCGATGGCCACAATGAAGTAGATTCCCAATAAACGGTAGCTGTAGAGAACCTTCTTACGAATGAGGGTTTCGGTCATTCCACTGACAACCCTCTGATTCTGGTCGGTCTCCAGATTTGAAAAGGTCGCTTCCAGGGTATCGCCATGAGGAAAAGACTCCACTCCAAAGAAGGCTTGGAATTTGATGACCGAGGAACCGTTGCGGAGCAATAACCCAATCTGTCGTCTCGCTTTGAGCTGAAACAGGAACATCGTGACACCGGCGAAGGCAAGACTCGCGAGGGGGTAAAGGATCTTCTGAGGATCTCGGGGATCGGTGACGTGGGCGAATAGAGGGGGAAAAACCACCAAAGAAATGGTGGAGGGTGCCCATCAGAGCTCGAATCAACCCTTGCTGCTCTTCCTGCTCTTTTTCTTGCTGATCAAAAACTCCCTCTGAGCCTGAGATACCTCTGCCACGAGGCGCTTGAGAAGCTTCCCTTCTTGGACCCATCTCTCAACCTCCTGACGAAGTTGTATCGGGACATACAAGGTACGGGTGCGTTTTTCCTCCTTCCACGTAAGAAGAGCCACTTCATGAAGGGGACCTTCTTGAGCACACCGACATCGAGGATTGCCGCACCGTTTTTTTGTAATACTCAGGGAGGCCTGAACAAAGGGCTTTATCTTTCTGAGGCGCTCCAGAGCTATCATTCCCTGATCATTGGTCATCAGATGACGTGGCATAATTATAAGTATATATACTTTCCAATAAATGTCAACAAAAAAATGCTCATTGCGAAAAAATATTATTTGTTTCACGCATTAGATAGAAATAAGGCAAGACTGAAGCGGGTTAGAATCGCGAAAAAGATTCACTCTTCATTGCTGACAAAATATCCAAAAGTCCAAAAATAGCCTCTGGTAAATATATTTCCAGATGAGAAAGGGGAAGGGACGAAATTTTCCATTCCTCCGTAAAAAGAGACCAATTTTTTGCCAATCTACCAGCATCTAAGCGATGCAAGAACGATCCTCGCCCGTCTTGCGAAAGGGGTCTATTCTATTGATGGAGCTAAGAAACTCTCTATCATTCCAAAAAAATGTTGACTAATCCCGTAGAAAATGTAAAATGAGTTAAATTCGAGGAATTAACTGGCATGAATTATGCAGAATTACCCAAACCAACACCTAAATTCATTGAGAAAGGGGCAACTATGAAGAAGAAAATTTTAGCCAGCCTTTTTGTGTTCATCGGTCTCCTATCTCTATCCCCCACCACAGCCTGTGCATTAGATATTGACGGTTGGTGGAAAGCGAGCATGACGATGCAACAAGGCGATTTCGTCACCGGGGAATGGACCACCCTTCAAGCCCACGGGAAAAAAGTCTCTTATATCTACATCTATGATGCAAGAGAGAACACTTTCTCTGGCGTAGCATGGCTTATTTTATGGGACGATGCAGACAAAACATACTTCATTGAACCTGGAGAACCTACCCAGAACCACTACACAGTCTACAACAAGAATAATTTCTGTGTGCTCATGGTCCCTTCAGTGGTCGACGTTGACGGGAATACGGCAGGCGGCAGTACCATCGTGTTAAGAATACATGGTACGCCGAATTATGCGACGGCATTAAGTGGCTTTTACACCTTATACGATCTGGAGAATGTGGGGACGCCGGACCTATTCATAAGAATGGGGCCGGTTTATGCAACCAAGATCGCACCAGCAAAGGTTCCGAAAGAAGTGATGGATCTGATCCCTCATTAGGGTTTTATCGTTCCCCCTTTCATCTCTTCAATTTTATTTCTGATGGAGTCATTTTGCGGATCGCCAGGGTTTAAAACCAAATACCTCTCCCAATACTTTTGTGCCTTGGGATAATCCCTCAATTTATAAAAATAGAGGAGACCAAGGTTCTTATAAACCTCCGCATTCTCTGGATCCAACTCCAGAGTCTTCTGATACTCTCCGAGGGCTTCATTTAAGAGGTTTCGCTTACTGTATAGATAGCCCAAATTATTATGTAGGCCCGGGTGATAAGGATTGATTTCGATCGCCCCCTTAAACTCTTCAATGGCTTCATCGATCCATCCCAATTTAATATAGGTCGCTCCCAGGTTATTTCTCGCCTCGATAAAATAGGGATGCAAGGCAATGCATCTTTGATAAGCCTGCACGGCCCTCTCATAACCCTTCAATTGATCACTTGTCTGGCCCAAATGGAAATAGATGTCAAAGTGGTAAGGGGCATATACCCTCGCCTTCTCTAAATTGAAAAAGGCCCTTTCCCAATTTCTCACGTCCATATGGGTCCTCGCCCATTTCAGGTAGTAATCCCCTATGGCCGGCCTCACTGAATAGATGATCCCTATGATCAAGCAAGCGATAATAAAGGATCCGATGACCCCTTTCACTATCTTGGATCGAATCGAGATCATCATAGGAGAATCAACTGCATGGTTTTTCTTTTTCTGTACCGTATGGTAAATGACCTCCAAAAAACCGACAGCGATCCAGAAAGTGACCCCCGAAGCCGGATTTTGAAGATTGAAATCGAAAAGGGACTGGACAAGAGTAGCCATCATCCCCATCATCAAGGCGAGGGCGATGAAGAAAGATCGATTCAAATCCCCTTTCTGGATCATCCACAAAGACATTCTTCCTATCAAGAACAAAATCCAGACAAAGGCAAGAAACCCAATGATCCCTACTTCCGAAAAAATCTGAAGGTACTCATTGTGGGCCTCTTCAACCCGGGTATTCAATCCCGACAATGCCCATTCCCCCCGGTCCCGATAGCGGGGATAAATGTATTTAAAATTTCCGAAACCGACCCCCCAAAAGAAGTTATCCTTGATCATCTCGATTGTGTTTCGGTACATGTATAGCCTTGTCTGGCCCGAGATCGTCTTATCGATATCGGTCACTCCTAATTTTGCAAAGAGTCGATTGAGGAACGAGTCTTTGATCAAACTTAAACCGTCCTTCGTTTGAACGATAATATTTCTGAGCTGAAGGGTGGAACCCTCGCTTCCGGGCACCCATCTCAATTTAAGGTCTTCATCATATGGAGTCGAAGAGAAATGAGTATCCTCCCGTTTGACATGATTCCACCCCATTTTATCTTGACTTAAATAAATGGGCGGTAGGTTCGTTCGTTCCCCATAGAGATCGACATATCCTGGTTTTTCGGGGTTTCCTTTGAGGATTCTGAAGTCAAATTCAATTCGGATGGATTGGTTCGCTGGAATTTTCGATCCATCAATGGAATGGATGTAATAACCGATGGGGTTGATATGTTTTACGCTGAGGGTGTGGGTGGTTGGAAAGATAAAAAAGATGAAGAGGAGGAGCGGGGGTAGGAAAAAGAGAGAGATCAGGATCAATTTTCTTTTTCGATAAAAGAATGGATACCTCTCCAACCATTTATAGATCATGATCGCAAGGAGAAATAAAAAGGAGAGGATGAACCCTAAAATCCCCCCCCTACTCTTAGTGAGGAAGAGATGGTAGGTCATCAGGACAGTGCTGATACCAAACACGGTCCTTCTTATCCAGGAAGGGGAAAGTAAAAAGAAGGCTCCGGAGAGGGGAATTAACAAAATTAAGTATTGAGAGGCCTGGTTTCGATGACCGACCGTTGAAAAAGGAATGTAGGGAATATAGGAATATCCCTCCAGCAAAGGGTCAATTCCAAAATACTGCAAGATCCCATATCCACTGAAGATGATTCCAACAACGCCCATGACCAACACCCAGGTCTCGATCTCTTCCTCCCGAACGCATTGGATAACAATGAAATACAACATCATATAGGCAAAGATCTGCCACAATAGGCTGGCCCCCCCGGGCACGCTTAAAGCAAAGGTCAATGAAAGAATCGAGATGATGAAATAAATGAAGATCGGATAGGAAAGCATGGATCGTTTAAAGGAAAAACGTCCCTCCACGACCATCTTCAGGAGCCAAGAGGCAAAGAGTAAAGAGACAATGACCTGGGTGATCACAACTTTTGGAAGGGTATAGGTGGTGAACTGGAAGCTAAAATAGAGGGGGACCAAAACAAGAAGAAGAAAAAAGGTTCCTCGAATGATCCAGTCGAAGATAGATTGCTTCTCCATGAATATTATCCCTAACCCCGCATAGCCGGAACCAGAGAGGCTTTTAAAGTTGAAAAAATCCGAAATCCGAATATCGAAATCCTAAACAAATCCAAAATTCAAAGGACCGAATGTCCGAAACAAAAGTTTTCTTATCTTCTCCAATTTGGAAATTCGAACTTGTTCCGAAATTCGCCTGCCCGCCGAACAAGTTCCTTGGCAGGCGGGAATTTCGTGCTTCGAATTTACCGACTTAATAGGCATGTTTGCTGACCCACCCTTTAAAAATCGTTAGGAAAAGAATTCGAAGATCGAAAGAGAGGGACCAGTTTTCAATATAGTAGAGATCATGCTCAATCCTTTTCTCAAGGGAGGTATTTCCCCGCCACCCATTGACCTGAGCCCATCCCGTCATCCCCGCCTTAATCTTATGTCGCAGCATATATTTGGGGACTTTATGCTTGAATTGTTCGATCAGTTCAGGGCGCTCCGGTCTGGGTCCCACCAAACTCATCTCCCCTTTCAACACATTGAAGAACTGAGGGAATTCATCGAGGCTCGTCTTTCTCAAGATCCTTCCTATGGGGGTCCTCCGCGGATCATCCGGTTTGGCCCACATTGAACCCGTATCTTTTTCGGCATCGACCACCATGGAACGAAATTTTAGCATTTCAAAAATCTCTCCATCCAGTCCCATCCTTTTTTGTCCATAAAAGATAGGCCCCTTGGATGTCATTTTTATCAGTGCTGCAATGATAAGCATCAGAGGACTTAAGATGATAATTCCTATCAGAGCCAGCAGAATATCCAGCACTCTTTTTAGGATCTTTCCCCATCCGTGAAGGGGTGTATCTTGAATATTGATAATTGGAAGTCCATCTAATTCATCCACCCCTCCCCTCAGTCGGACGAAGTCATAAAGATCGCTCACCACCTTAATATCCACCAATTCATTTTTAAGAGAGGTCAAAATATGTGTAATTTTTTCATGTTGATGGAAGGGAAGAGCGATGTAGACCTGATCGATCCCCCCCTGTTTTAGCACCTCGTGAAGCTCCTCATGGGTCCCGATGACCTTAAGACCACCGATGATCTGACCTACCGTCTCCTTGGATTCGCTAAGAAAACCAATCGCCTTTATCCCAAGCTCTGGGTGGGTATGGAATGACTGCAAAAGTTTCTGTGCAAGGTCTCCCTCTCCAACCATGAGGGCATATCTCAAGTTGTGGCCTTTTCTTCGAAAGGCCCTCAATAAATTTCGGGAGAAAAACCTTGACAGGCTGACCGAGAAGATGCTCAGAATCCAGAAGTATAAAATTGTTAATCTTGAATATCGGTATTCCTTGAAAAAATAGGTCAAGAAGACAAAGATCAGGATGGAGATGGTAATGGCTTTAATAATGTCGATGAGTTCCTTTGATATCGAGGAAAGTCTTTTGGGCCGATAAAACCCGACGAGATTGAATACTGCACCATAAACAAGTAAAATGATCACCAGAAGTGGAAGATGTTGACTCCAAGGAGGAATATTCTTTGTCACTTCTATTAATCCTACCTCAAATCTCAATAAATAGGCTAAAACCCAAGAAAGGGCGATGGAAAAAAGATCAGAGACGAAAAGGAACGTAATAAAAACTTGATTATATTTCTTAAGCAATTTTACTTCCCTTTTTCGGAGGACTGGAATTCTGCATATTTCTTGTCGATAAAAGAACGGATTGTTTCCCTAAAGTTATTTTTATGAAACCGCAATGCATTCTTTCTGATCTGAGGGCTGTCAAATTGATCCATATTCCTTTCAAAAAGATCAATTGCACGGATCAGGGATTCGGCGGTCGGATGACTGAAGAAGACCCCGGTCGGATTCTCTTGAGGAAATGGAACAACACTTTCTAAAATCCCCCCTCTTGCATAGGCGATCACTGGCCTTCCGCAGGCCTGGGCCTCTACGGGTGCAATCCCAAAATCTTCCTCCCCTGGAAAGACGAAGGCCCTGCATTCCCTATAAAAATCCCTCACCTTTTCATTGCTCTGCCATCCCAAAAATTCAATATTCTTCTTCGCCATTCTCATGAGAGATTTCAATCCCTGTCCATCGCCGATAACCAAAAGGAACTTTCCCAACCGATTGAAAGCCTGGATGGCGATATCCATTCTTTTATAAGGAGCCATTGCTGTGACCATTAAATAATAATCACCCCTTTTGTCGGGAGGTACAGAAGGGCAAAAAAAATCGCAATCCACAGGTGGGTAAATGATGGTAGACTCTCTTCGATAGAATTTCTTTATCCTCTGCTGGACATGTTTTGAAATGGCAATAAAGTCATCGACTCTTTCACTTGATGTCACATCCCAAAGTCTCAAATAATTGGAGAAGAAGGAGATCAAAAGATCTCTAAACTTGTGATGGGATGATTTAAAATATTCAAAACGCATATCCCATATGTATCTCATTGGAGTAAAACAGTAAGAGATGTGAAGGGCATCTGGCGCGGGGAGGATGCCTTTGGCAACACAATGGCTTGTGCTGATCACAAGGTCATATGCCTTCAGATCGAATTTTTCGATGGCCGTGGGGAACAGGGGAAGGTAATAACGGTAATATCTCGATGCCATCGGAAGTTTCTGAATAAAAGAGGTCTTGATATTCATCCCCTCGATGAATCCTGATAATCGATCCCTGACATAGAGGAGGGTATAGAGATCTGCTTTGGGGTAGAGTTCACAGAGAATTTCGAGACACTTTTCCCCTCCTCGCATTCCTGTAAGCCAATCATGAACCAGTGCCACCCTCAATGGCTCACCTCTCTCAAGGACACCTCTTTACAAGCTCTCTCCATTTCCACCACATATCTTTTCAAAGAAAATTTTCGGGTAACTGCCTCTTTTGCTTCCCATCCCATCCGATGATACATCTCTTTATCGCTGAGGAGTTGAATAATCCGATCCGTAATCTGCTCGGGGTGATTGGGTTCAATCAGCATGCCATTTACTCCATCTTCTATGATTTCACAAACTCCACCGACCTTTGATGCAATCACAGGTTTCCCGAGAGACATGGCTTCCAGGACGGATAATCCGAAGGATTCTGGAGCTACCGAAGGGAATACCAAGATGTCGAGGGATCTTATCAGATTTCCAATATCATATCGAAATCCGGTAAACTTAACGCGATCCTCAATTTTATTTTTTTTTATTATTTCCAATAGTTCCTCTTGATATCTCTCTTCTTTGAGGTAAACATCTCCAACGATCAGAAAAAAAGTCTCCGGATATTTCTTGACGACTTCCGGAATCGCCAATAAGAGTGATCTCTGCCCTTTCTGTGGAATGATCCTTCCGATACAACCTACCAATTTGGCATTGTCGCCAATATTGAATTCATTACGAATATTTCTGGAAGTGTTTTTAAATTCATATCGCTCATTATCAATCCCGCTAAAGATAACTTCAATCTTATCGCCTTTCAACCCATCTCTCATCAAATAATCTCTCGCGAGGTCGGAGACAGCCAATATTCTCGTCGGGAACCTTTTTCCAAAAAAGATGATAGACTGGATCAACACTGGACTGAAATCCGTAGGAGAAAGGATATCATGGAATCTCCAGATGACAGGTATGAAACAAAGTCGTGCTGCAATACTCCCATAAAAATGGGCCTTTATTGTATTGGTCAGGATGAGATCAAATTTATTTTTTCGGAGATAGAAACAAAGCTTTATCATAAAGAATTGTATGGGGAAAAGGTACGCAGCGAGAAATAAAAATGCCTTTAGAGCATTTCCTCTCTTCAGACGGATCAATCTCCATGGGAGGTAAATGACCTTAACCTGAATATTCTCCTCCCTCAATCTTTTTGAAAAGAGTCCCTCAGAAGTTAATATCACCGTAGCTTTAAATTGTTTCTTATCCATGTGGCGCAGAAGAGTTAGGAGAGAGGATTCCGCCCCTCCTATCTCTGGGTTGTGGTCTAAAAAGGCAACTTTAATCTGAGAATCGGGTTTCTTCAACTCGGTCACCTATCCCCCCTATCCCATTAATCAGGAGATTCGACAGCGATCCCCACGAGTATTGAGCAACATCTTCTGAAAAAAGATTGAACGATGAACAGAGCTTTTCTTTTTTATACAATTCGCATAAAAGTGAGATGGCTTCTTTGATCTTTGAGGACTCATTGGGTGTCACAACCCCTCTTTCGAGTTTTAAGACCAAATCCTTAATTTCATCATTAGGGTTTTCAAGAATTGCAAGGATGGGTTTTCTCGCTCCCAGATATTCGTAAATTTTACCGGGTACCTGATTCGAGGATTTATTGCCAATATGAACCAAGACATCCCCTTCATACTGAGCACGGATAGACTCTTCATATTTTAAATAACCCAAATAAATGACTTTGCTTCCCAATAATCCAAATTTCTTTGCATCGCCAATAACCTCATCATTCCTTCCTGCGATGATAAATTCCACATCCATCTCCTTGAGATCCCTCAAAGCCTTAAACAGCTCCAATGGATCTCTTTCATCTCGGTAAAAAGTCCCCGTGTAGACAAGACGAAGCTTCTTCTTATAATTGACGGGCATATTGGACTCTTTCCAAAATCCATCGTCAAACCCCTGGGTGAGAACAGATATCCGCTCGCTCGATAAAAAAGGATATTGGGTCAGAAAATCCTCTTTTAACCTTCGATTCGTCACCAAGACCCGATCCATGCGTTTAAGAAGAGCGCCCTGAACTCTTCTATCTATTGGCCTCCTCAGCTTAGGGGTATAGAAAGTGAACATGGGATCGCTGAAATCTCCGATCCATTGAAAATGGTAAAAGATCTTCGCAAGGAATCCCAAAAGGTGATCAACTCCTGGTTCATGGCTAGATATGACGATATCATAGCGCCTTTTATTCATGAGGCGAAAAAGTTTAAAAACAGCAAAGACAAACCACTCTGTTCGTAAATCTGGAATCAAAACAAAATTCATCACCCTTCGTAAGGTATCATAACCTCCCCTCAGACATTGGTGGGCGATGCTCTTCCTCTTTTCTTGGTAGGATTTATCCTCCACTCGAAGAGCCGCTTTGGTGTGGAAAAATAGGCTCTGAATTGGGCCAGGATAGGTTCGATGGACAGAGACATCTCTTATGAGATAGAGTCCGTCATCATAATAACTTGGGAGTCTTATCGTCAGGACATCGACCTTGTTCCCTTTTTTTATAAGCTCGTTAGAAAAATGGGCCCATCGAATCGATTGGGCCTCCATGAGCGGTGGATAGGAGTAAGCAATAATCAGAATCTGCTTCATCTCTTTTGCAACCATCTCCTAAACGAATGGTTCCCAATCGCTCTTCCCAGAAAGAACGTTGATGATCCTCTCACAGGCTTTTCCGTCGCCATATGGATTTTTTAAGTTAGCCATCCTTCTGTAATCTTCCGGGTGATCTAATAATTTCTGTGTTTCCAAAACGATATTTTCCGCTTGTGTCCCTACCAGTTTGGCTGTCCCTACCTCCACCGCTTCTGGCCTCTCTGTGACCTCCCTCATTACCAGTACGGGCTTTCCGATGGATGGAGCTTCCTCCTGAATCCCTCCCGAGTCGGTAAGGATCAAGAAAGCTTTACTCATGAGATAGACAAAGGGTTCATAATCAAGAGGCTCAATCAAATGAACCCGTGCCATCTCTCCGATCATCCGGTGGACAGGCTCCTGAACATTTGGGTTGAGATGAACAGGATAAACAATCTGGACATCCGTATTTTTCAATACAATCTCTTCCAAAGCCTGACAGATACTTTCAAACCCTTTTCCAAAGCTTTCTCGGCGATGAGCGGTGACGAGAATCAATCTCTGATGGTCTGTTGATATTCCGAATTTTTCTGAAAAATAGTCTTTCATTCTCTTCTGATTTTCCGGAAGGGATTGCCTCTTCAGAATCCATAAAAGGGCATCGATCACCGTATTTCCAGTAACATAAATGCAATCCTCTAATATGCCCTCTTTCAATAGATTGCTCCTCGCCTTTCGGGTTGGGACAAAATGATAATCAGCGACCACAGAGGTTAAATGACGATTGATCTCCTCCGGAAAAGGTTGATATTTTTCATAGGTCCTCAGACCTGCTTCGATGTGGCCAATTCTTATCTTTTGATAAAAGCCCGCAAGGCTTGCCACAAAGGTAGTGGTCGTATCTCCCTGTACCAGAATGAGATCAGGGTTAACCTCCTTCAGAAGATTCTTAAGTTTCAACAATATTTCAGAAGTGATTCCATAGAGATCTTGCCTCGGCTTCATGATGTTGAGGTCGTGATTGGGCTGAATATCGAAGACACGAAGGACCTGATCCAGCATCTCTCGGTGCTGGGCCGTCACACAAACTAACGAATTGAATTGATCTGGACGATCTTCTAAAGCTTTAATGATAGGGGCCAGTTTAATGGCCTCTGGTCTCGTTCCAAAGATAGTTAGAATTTTCATCGGAATTTTGATCAGCATAAACTATGCCATTAATTACCACTAATTATAATATTTTTCAATAGGTTGTGAGAAAAAGGACAGTTAACCTTTAGCCAACGAAGAGAGGGAAATCCCCAGACAGATTAACCCGCCAGTTACAAAAAATTACTACAAGGAGCCGGGCTGGGCTGCTTGAAAAGCCTTACAGCGACACCTTTTAGCAATATGGCACCCTACGTTTCAAACCCATACGGGAGTTCACTAACAGTGACGCCTGTGTTGCCCATAACTCTATAAGGACTCGCATTTGTAAGGCTTTGAAAGTAGTCCTGCCCGGTGATGGTTATGCAACATCTGAGTTAAGCAATGCCAAAATATCTTAAAGGAAATATATTCAAAGAGGTTTACTTCTAAAACGCTTTAAGATATTTCTTCAAATCCGGAATTTCGCAGAGACGGTCAACTGATTTACTGAGGAAGTTTTAACCCCACATGCAAACAAAAATATTTTTTACTAATACAAACTCACTAAATAAATGACATTCACCCTCACCCTCCCCCCTTGAGAGACTGTGTCATAATCAACGAGAAACCACTCCCGTTGCAAGACGGAACAGGCGGTCGGGTGACGAAGCTTTAGACCTGCCTGCGCGTAGCCGCTTCGGCGAAGGCAGGGCGGAAACCTTTCATGGCCCAGCTTCGGAGCTCCAAACCCATGAAAAGAATCCCATTTCTAAGAAGGCCGATTACCCATAAATTTAAACGGCCGCATTCGCCGGGATAGAAGTGAGGCGCGCGCAGACTTAGAAGGAGAGTTACCGACATGTGCTCTTTCGATTTGCACCACGGGTTCCTAATTCCTTCCTATCTCACGTTTCCTCCAGCCCCCCTGC
>Ga0315279_10001466_pt1 | contig 39204 bp, 36 predicted proteins | sample YL17G06_20_MG_FD_203694 | JGI IMG/M metagenome (GOLD analysis project Ga0315279, IMG submission 203694) | Sediment microbial communities from Yellowstone Lake, YNP, Wyoming, USA - YL17G06_20 | ecosystem: Environmental > Aquatic > Freshwater > Lake > Sediment | place: USA: Wyoming | collected...
AGAAACTTCTTGGTAATTACGGCATTGAGTTAGGAGGCAGTCTTGGTGATCTCAAAGGAAAAGCGTGGAGAGTCGGTTTGATGGGACATTCTTCGACTAAGAGGAATGTTCTGTTCTTCCTGAATGCCCTTGATAGCATCCTCAATGAAGAAGGTTACAAAGTCGAAAGAGGTGCGGGTGTTGATGCGGGAAATCGAGTTTTTGACTCTATTTCGCGATAAGGTAATATGGGACAGACCTGAATGTCTGTCCCTACGCAACTTTATCAACAGAACCACCGAAATGAATAATTCTATTTACTTTACCATCTCTTTCAATCTAAATGCCTCTAGCTTATGAAGGTTAACTAAATAATCGGGTAATAAGCTAGATAGCCTTCTCTGGATTCCCACTTTCCCCATTTTCATGGGGACGGGAATGACATTCTACGGGGTTTGTCATTCCCGTGAAAACGGGAATCCATTTTAATCTATTACCCCATTAATTATTCAATGCTCATTAGGCATGGGGAGTATGTCAAATACGCTCTGGACATTCGGGTAGTTCATTTCTCATACGCTGGAAAATATCCTCACACTTATCCGGGTCTAATGGCAAATCAACACGTATATGATCCATTGCACTGATACAGACAGCTTCCAGAATCTCGTAACCGTGATAGGATATATCCACATTGCATGGATGTACCTTACTATAATCATCCATCCAGTCAGCCAAATCCTTTAAATACAAAGGTTGAAGTAAAATCGGTTCCTGAACGCTCCATGGTTCGCCCTGTCCATTTATAACCTCACCTTTCGTTGACTTCGTAAATGCTTCCCAGCGCCCATTTGGCTCACCCCAAGCATAACCACGAGTTCCATATACAGTCAGTCTGTCGTCTAACCAGAACATATCCTTTGGCATGTGTGAGGCTGAAAGCTTACCAAATTCAAAAAATGACCGTACACCGTTTTCAAACTCAACGTGTCCCATTGTATAATTGGGTGATGGATGATGATCACTGAGCAATTCTTTACCATGAATATGTCCTACAACCCATTTTGCCCGACTGCCGTTGTTAGCCCAGAGGATATAATCCATGTAATGCGTTCCCAACTGAGACAACCAAGCCTGACAAGTAGCGTTGACGTATTCAACTTCACCGATGTCACCAGAATCTACTATAGCTTTAACTTTTTTCATAGATTCAAGATACTTATGCTGATGAGATACGACAGCCTTGATGTTGTGTTCTCTGCATATTCTCGTGATTTCCCATGCCTCTTTTAATGACGTAGCCATAGGTTTTTCAAAAGCCAGCCCTTTAACTCTATACTTCCCCGCCAATTCGACCATTGGAAGGCGCAAATCTGGTTGAGTTACAAAGCAGAAAACGTCTGGTTTTGTTTCGTCCAGCATTTTTTCTGCGTCAGTGTAAAGTATATTAGCAGGCAACCCTTTTTCGTTTGCATAAGCGTTAAGCTTATTTTGGTCAATATCGCATAGACCAACCATCTCAAAGCGATCTGAAAGCTGTAAAAACGCATTAGCGTGAATCTTTCCTCGCCATCCTGTCCCAACTTGAGCAACTCTATGTTTTTTCATTCACGTATTCCTTTCTATTCTTAGTTTCTTATTAATGTTACGAGTTTTTCAGTTATGGGCTGAAATGTCAGAAGTAGAACATGCTTCAGCTTGTTTTGTGAATTTAATTGACAATGTAACAAGCTAAAGCATGTTCTACAACGCTAACTGAAAAATTCGTATTAATGTCATATTTTTGATCCTAATAATACTATACCACAAACTTAATCAACATCCAATAGTATAACTTTAATCTCGCATATCCTTATTAATATATGTTTAGATCATTTTCTACTGATAGCTTTTCTGTTCAGATATTACACAATAATGTATAACTTCTGAACATAATTTGCACTATATGGGGCATAAATACTATTCAATAGTATAACAAAGCGTGTATTCAATATTATGACAGTATGACACACATTTGGAATAAAACTTGCATAATCTATTAGTCTGCTATATATGGATCAATGGACTGATATATTAATAAAAGTCAGGAGGGAAACTTAAATGCGTAGAGATTTTACCTTTCATTTAATAATAGCTTTTACTATGTTGTTGCTTTTACTTACTCAGCAAGTATTTTCTAAAGAACCTCCGAATGGTGTGCTTGTGCTTAAACCCGGAGGATATGTATTCGCTGATTACCCAGATGTATTTGACGCATATAATGACAAAGGCATTACTATTGAAGGATTGATGAGATACGCATTACTAAAGGCTGGCGTTATGATACCAATAAAAAAACGATAAATCCTCCAAGAAGGTTTCTTATCGAAGAAGATATATTAGCATTGTGGCACTTTGATGAAGGATCGGGTTCGTGTTGCTATGCTGATGCTTCAGGGCATAATCGCATACTCATCACAGGTGGAACACTTCCAGTAAACCAAGAGCATGAATTATCCACAACGTGGGGAAATATAAAGAAATCTTCTAATTCAGAATAACCAGATCATAGCGGTAAATTAATTATAACCCCTATTATTGGCTTTTTAATTTTCCAAGCTGGAAGCTTGGGCTACTGATTATTAGGCAAGTGGTTGATTTATTATAACTCCTATGATAGTCCACGTCCCGGAGGAGATAAAATGCCCTAATAATAACCCAAGAAAAAATGGTAATGACTTTCTATAAAATTTTAATCCGCCAAACCTGAGTATAATTACTTTCGCAAGCCATCCGAAAAATAATGGAGACCAGAGAACTTCCATATTGTAGCTATTAGATACTGCATAACCAGCAGGATGAAAACGCCACCATAAGAATCTTACTCTCATGATGGCAAGAAATATGGTGAAGCCGAACCCTCCGAACATAAAAGCGATTCCCGGCACATCTGAACTCGAACAGTTTTGAAGCCACATTTGAAGTCTGTTCCATGGCTCATAGCCAAAAGCCCCGATAGCAGGATAGAAAGCCTTGACCTGCATCCCTGTGCCATATCCCTGATGAAGCAGTGACCAGAAGGCTGTGATAGAGCCAAGAGCAGTTGCTAACAATACAGCATAGATCATTGCACTTGTTTTAAGCCCTGACCTCTCAGCCATTTTAAACCCTTCCATTTCGTGAGCCATTATATTTGATCTATATGCCCGATTGATGAACCAGAACAACGAAAACATTGTCAAAGTACTATTCCCTAGACGTCTGGTACCCAGAGTTCTTACTATGATCTCGTCAGGTCCTGAGTAGTGAAGATCGTGTACTGGTGTCCCTACTTCTGCGCGCATACGGGTAATCGCCAACTGTATGATAAAATAAAGGGCAAAAAATGGAACACTAACCCAAAGCGACATACCTCCGTAATAGCAAAATATCACAAGTAGAATAAAACCGAGTAAAATACCTACAAGGGCGTATCTATACATTGGGTATTCTTTATCATTATCCGCTTTCATCGTTTTGAATATTTGATATAATATCTGCATAAGGTGATAACGGTTCACGTAGAGTAGAATAATGCCAATGGCAATATAGGCTCCGGATGCCTGTTCACGCCCATAAGGAAAGGCGGGCAAGCTTCGCCAACCCATTGCGCTGCCAATTACCTGCTGTGCTTTCCAGAACCAGTGGAAAAACCACAATGAAAAACAAAGGTCTTCGGGTATAAGAAATCCTAATCCTATCATGTCAAAATTAAAACCAATAAACAGAAAATAGATGGCATTCCATGGCTTTTCTGTTAGAAGATAGGCATAATTATTCACCCAATATGGTATCTGTGGAATCGGTGGGAATAATATGTGTAAACTATTAATACTGTTAATTAAAGCGACTATGCAGAATCCAGCCCACATAATTCTATTGCGAAATAATTTGGATACAGGATTGGTCATTTGAAGTGGTAACTGTATCATGGGATAACTCAGCTTTTCGTTTTCTGTCCATTGTTTTCTAAAGATTAAATTAATGCAAGTCATGATAAAGACTAACAAAAACACGAAACCACACCACCATGATACAGGTTTCAGCCAACCCAGAAGATTCTCTGCTTTATATAATGACGATTCACCATAATAATACCCCCTTAATACATTCTTATCACTTACTACCAGCCAGTTTGGTATATGAGACCAGAATAGATTTTGCCATTCGTTTTCCGCTGTTGCAAACCAGAAGGCATGTCCCATCATTGGAACCAATATTTGAAGCATATCGTGTCCAACAATGCAGGTAGCAACGTTGGTCATCACGTAGATTAAAAGTAGTTCCTGCTGGTTGAGACGGTATTTTGGAAGGAATTTATTGAATATGAAGTTTACAGCAATCAACAGAAGAAGATTGTATATAGTTGTCCAAAAAATAGGTGAAGCAGACGTACCTCCGCTGTAGAATATAACTTCTAGTCTTACGATAAGATATGAGTGTAATGGTACAAAGAGCAGTCCAATTATTATTGCTCTGGCAATGTTTTTATTCATAATTCAAACAAATTTTTCTCCGAAAGGTGCTTATTTTTCTGCATAATTTATGAACTATGCCGATATTTTAGAGATTATTCCTATTTCTGTCAACGCTTTGATCAAAAAGCACGTATTGATTACATCTCTGGTATATGCTAAACTTTCGCTATCAATGAAATTGTAGGAGGTTAGATATATGACTGGACGAGAAAGAATCAATTCTATACTGAACAAAAGACCTGTTGATAGGCTGTCATGGACGACCATAGTTGATGGGGCAACATTGAATAATTTGCCTTATGATATGAAAGGGATGTCTGTGGTTGATTTTTACAGGTATATAGGCTGTGACATTTTTTCTCTGAATTGTTGGGGTATGCCCTATGGCTTTTCATCCCCGTCATTTATATTACCTGATTATGTAAAAGTGAATTACAGGGAAGATAAAGGAAATGCAATTCATGAGCTACAAACGCCCGACTACATACTAACGAGAATTCATCGCAACAGTCACCCGATTAAATATCCGGTTACGTCGCTAAAAGAAGTCAAAATATACCGTGAAATATGGGATAATGCACAATTTTTAGATCAAGATGATAGTCAGATTTACGCAAAAGCTAATGAGATAATAGGTGAGGATGGCATAATTACTCGCTTTTGGGGCCCATCAACTATACCAAAACTACTCGAAGAGGATATGGGAGTAGAGAATTTTTACTATCTGCTGAATGATCACCCAAAGGATATGGAAGCCTTAATTAACACAATCCATCAGCGAGAACTAAAGGCTTTTGAGATTCTGGCACAGGGACCTTGTGATGTCATAATTCTTTGTGAAAATACCAGCACGTTCTACATCAGTCCTGATGTTTATTGTAAGTATAATGGTCCACATGTCAGAGATTTTGTAGAAATATGCCATTCAAAAGGTAAAATTGCCATTATTCATATGTGCGGGCATGTGAAGAATATACTTCATCAGATTAAAGATACAGGATTAGATGGCATCCATGCGCTGACTCCTCCGCCGACTGGTGATACACCATGGGAACTGGCTCTGGACGTTCTGGGTGAGGAATTGATCATTATTGGCGTACTTGATCCAACTATATTTATACTGGGAAAGCTGGATGATGTTGCATTAGCATTGGACGAATTGTATACTCCCAGATTACGACGCTCTAATTTTATTCTCTGCCCTGCGGCGGATGGAATCTCAGTACCTATTGAACGTTTTCAAGCAGTATCAAATTGGATGAACCAAAACACTAAAGAAAAAATGAAATGTCAAAAATAAAAGTTAATGATTTTGTAGTTGCCATAAAAAAATCGAAGACATAGAGGAAAGGTCTGTCGGTTTTGTAGAAAGCATTTCAGATAAAAATATTACTATCTTTTTTATTGGTAAAAAGAAAACTCTAATTACAACAGAGGATAAGGTACAATTTTTAGATGTTTATAAAACTGGAAAACCATTCCCTAAAAAAATATGTAATGTATGTCACTTATTAAAAGAAGATTTTATAGAATTTGAAATAAATCAAACGGATGCAAAGGGAAGAAAAACCACGAGACCCAGTTGTAGAGATTGTAGAGTTGAAATTGATGGGGATAATTTTATTCCTTCAGAAAATAGAAAATTAGAAGCAATAAGACCAAAATATCTTTTCACATGTCCTTTATGTAATAAAACAACTATTGTAGGAGTAACAGCAAAATTGGTAAAAGATCACGACCATTTAACAGAAAAGGCAAGAGAATGGATATGTGATAGTCGTAACACTGGGTTAGGAAGATTTAAAGATGACATCACTACACTTCAAAAAGTTATGGATTATTTAAAAAATATTCCTGAGAAAGTTTATCCAAATTTTTTTGTTTTTGGGTACTATTCGGTAATTCGATTAACAACTGATTTTCTGCTAAATTAACACGAGATTTTGAGAGTTCACAATATTCTTCCGATATATCCATACCAATAAATTTTCTATTATTAATTTTTGCCATTTTACACGTTGTTCCAGAACCACACATAGGGTCAAAAACTATATCTCCTTCGTTAGTCCAAGAAAGAATGTGGTCTTCCGCCAAGTTTTCAGGAAATATTGCAGTATGTTGAAATGCTATCTTATCACTGGTAGAACCATGCAATCCGACAGCATAATCCCAAATATTTGTTAGGGTCTTTTCTTCTTTCAACTCTCCCCACACTTTCTTATTAATTCCATCAGCTTTTTTATTGAATACAAGTTTCTCTCTTCCATTTCTTGCAGTTTTTGTTTTTAATGGATTAAACGTATTAGGTTTCCCTTTAGATAAAACAAACATGAATTCATAACAATTAGTATAAGCATTAGTCCTCATAAAAGGAGTATTTTTCTTTCTATAAATCATAACATCATGCACATTGAACCCAACTTCTTGAAAAAATAATGCTTGCTTAAAGCTAGTTAATGATCTATCACCATTTTTAATTTTGTCACCAACTACCCAAACAAGAATTCCGCCTTTTTTTAAGACCATAAATAACCCTTCGGCAATTTTTTCAAAATTAAATTTATAACCATTATAATTTCTAAGGTCATCATAAGGTGGAGAAGTTACAACTAAATCTATGGAATGTTCAGGTAATTTCTTCATACCTTCTACACAATCAATGCAATATATTTCATTTAAGTTAAATTCTCCAATTTTATTTTCTTTTACCGTCATTTTCCAATTCCTTTTTCCTGAGTGAATTCTTAAAGGCTTCGGGGTTATCATAGGCAAACTCTATTGCACCTTCTATTATTCTACTCTTACCACGATCTGTAAATGTGATTTCCTTCGACATCTTATCCAGCTTGGTGATCGTTGTCTCAGGAAGATTACATGATATACGTCTCTTGCTTGCCGGGATATTCTCTGATGTTTCTTTTCTTGGTTTTGCTTTCATATCTAACTCCTTTTATCGAATTGTCTGTTGTTTACCACATCAATATTATAGCATAATTATATTCTATTATCAGTACAATTATTACAAGATTATAGAAGTTAAGCTTCTTGCAGACATATTCATTTGCTGGTGCATAAGGAATGACTTTTGTATTACCAGTTTTTAAAGGCATACACACCTGTTTTGAAAGCTAATCCTCCGAGGCTGAATAAGCTACCAACAACGAATTCTCCCAATACTATGCCAATGAATAACGGCATCGCTCTACGGTATGCCTTAACTCCACCATAACGCAGAAGAATCAGTTTGATCGCCCAACTTACTAGAATAGAAGCCCATATCCAGTTCATACACCAATCAGCGGCGCCTGATACCGCATATCCCACAGCATGAAATGGCCACCATGGGAATCGTGTCCGCATCAACTGCAAAAATACACTGAATATAATTCCACCACCAATAAAGCTCACTGCCGGATAGTCTGTACCAGAGGGATAACTCAACCATCCTTGCAGTCTGTTGAATGACTCCCAACCAGTCCATCCATTTCCACCGAAACGATATGATACATCAAGATAAATTATGAATGATGCCAGCAAGCCTACTAATACAGCAAGATTCATAGCGAGACCGAGACGCCACATTTTCATGCCCGTTTGCTCTGCCAGCTTGAAACCTTCTAACTGATGAGGCATAGGATGCGCACGGTGCGCACGATTAAAGGAATAGAAGAACGTCAAAACAGTCAGATTCACTTCACCAAGTTTACGGGTTCCGAATATTGCAGGCAAAACGTAATCAGGTCCCATAAAGTGTAGATCGTGTGCAGGTGCGCCAGATTCAGCACGCATCCTCGTGATACCAACGGATAAAGCATAATATATACCAAATGCCAGCAAGATTACCCAGATAGACATCCCTGCACGGTAGAAAAAGAAGGCTAAAAATGCTATACCTACCAATATTCCCAATAGTGCAGTTCGGTATCGTAATGGTTCTGTTGCATCATCTTCAGAACATAAGACTGCTAATTTCAGTATTCCTTTAATATAATGTCTGCCCGACCATAGTGCGAAAATGGAAAGTCCTATGTATGCACCTAGAGATTGCTCACGGTCGTAAGGAAAATTCGGTAATGCTCGCAAGCCCAGTATTGAGCCAAGTACCATCTCTGACTTTCGGAACATATAGAAGAACCAGCAAGAAAAGGATAAATCCAAAGGCATAAGATAACCCAATCCAATTACGAAGGGATATAACGCAAAAGGAGTCCATCCAATGGCAGAGAGAGGCTTTTCTGTGAAAAAAAGATTGAGGTTTGTCCTGATGAATAATCCCGGAACAGATGGGAAGAAAAAGTTTAACCCATTTATAATGTTAAGGAAGCCCGCTACACCAAAAGCGATCCAGAAAAGCTTGTTTTTGAAGTAGTTTCTTTTTGAATCCGTAGCGGTAAGTTCATAAGGCAATTGAGCTATAGGATATGATAGTTTCTCTCGCTCCGTCCATTGTCGCCTTACTACAACGTTTATGCAAAACATGACGAAAAGAAGGGCAAAAAAGAACCCTGTCCACCATAAAATCGGAGATAACCATGCCTTGATTTTATAGGCTTCGTAAAAGGTTGATTCCCCGCTATAATAACCCGAAAGGACAGAGTTATCTGAAACTGTCAGCCATTTTGGAATGTAACGCCAGAAAAGTTCTTGCCATTCATTCTCTGGTGATGCGAACCAGAAAGGATGCCCCAGCATTGGCATTAGAACCTGTATCATGTCCGTAGCGCAGACAGTGCTTGCAAGGTTGAGCATTATATATACTGTGAGTAATTCTCCCTGACTGAAAGCCCGTCGAGGATACCATTTTCTTGCGATGAGATTTAAGCAGGTAAGCACAAACAGGATGAATACAGCGTTAAAGAACATGGACATGGTAGTAGGATACTGCATCCACATTACACCTGTTTCCATGTAGAGAATCCAGTAGTTATTGAGTGGAATGAGTAGTATCGCAAGTGCAATCGCTCTAAAAGTTGCACCGGGAGAATTTTGTTGTACCATATTGGTGGCTAAATTCCTATTTGGGTGTGAAATACTCAAATAATACTTTGATACAGTTTTCCAGAGCGGTAATAGTTGCTATTTCACCCTTTATTTACCAGATATATTCCCGAAGTCACTAGAATTGTTCCGATCACTATGTATGCAGTCACCTGATCATGTAGCATGAGTGCACTTAATCCTACGCCAAAGATCGGCATAATGAATATAAATACAGACAGCTTGCTGGCACTGTATCGCTTCAAAAGCAAAGTCCATAGTATGAAACTAAATCCCGCTATTATAACCGACTGATAAAAAATTGATATAACAAGACTGAGAGTTATGTTATTCTGTGAAAGCTCCTCAAAAGTAAAACTCAATACAAAAAATGGTATCAATCCAAGTACCATTTGCCAGAGCAATAGTTTATAGGTATTAATACGTTGCACCAGCTTTTTGGTGTATATAGTCATAATGCTTACAATTAATGCACTTACGATTAATATGACATCTCCGATAATCCTTGAATCGTTTATACCAATCTTATCACGAAAGACTACAAGCATTCCGCAAAATGCCAAAATAAGACCAAGAATCTTCTTGATATTAAGTCTATCATTGGGAATAAAGAAGTGTGCAAGGATAGCTACAAAGATAGGATTGATACTCATGAAAATTGACGATCTACCTGCTAATGTGTATTTTATTCCCAGATTAAAAGTGCAAATTTGAGCAGAGAATAAAATTGACATAATCACAAGTGGAATAATCTCTTTTCGGTGAGGTTTAAGGTCTGCTTTGCTGATTACTCCCCAGAGAGCAATAACTAAAGCTCCGATGGCAAATCTTACGCCTGCAAGCATAAAGGGTGGCATGTCATTCAGAGCTATCTTCGTCGCAACAAAATTTCCTCCCCATATAAAGGTTAAAAGGAAAAGCCACAATAATGCTTTTAAGTTGATATTTTCGCTTGGTAATTCAGTTGTTTTTATAACTTTACTCCTACATATTATATTTTTGACCAGTTTGTGAAGACTTGATCGCACCAAAAGCCATTTCAAGACTTTTGAGGTTATTTCGTCCAGAGAAACCGGGTTCTTCGTCTCGTTCCAGATAATCTATGAATTTTTCAAAGACGATCTTGTTGAGCAAAGGTAGACCCAGATCGCTTATATCCCCGCCATTTTCCCATGCTACATTGATCTCTTCTTCATTAAGATATATACGGTCATTGATTACTTTCAGTATGCCTTTATCACCTTCAATTCGCCAGTTGCACGTCCAATTCGTATGATCTGCGTCAGTGGCAATACCTCGAAAGCTGACACGACATTCACCAGATATCACGAAAGTGACGTAGGCACAACGGGACCCAAAACCTTTTGTCCACGAAGGATTCCAGCACTCAGCCGATACAGATATCGGTTCCTGATCTAAAACCCATCTGAGATAATCGAAGAAATGTATGGCTCCCTGCACCAATAAAGGATAAGGCTGTGGATAGCTCCCGCTGTATCCATCTTTGCCGAAAAATGCGTCCTGATGTATGTAGCCAATCTGCCCTAGCGTTCCAGATTGTATTACCTCTCGAATTTTCATAATGATTGGATGGAATCTCAGTTGTTGGGCGACGACCATTTTTTTGCCTTTTGCTTCAGCTTCACGTACCATTGCGACACCCGTATCCCACTCGTTGCTCATAGGCTTAACGACTACGAGATGCTTACCACCGGCAAAGGTTTTCATTGCGTTGGTACAATGATGTAATTGAGGCGTTGCATCAACGACAACGTCTGCATCTATATTAGTCAACGCTTCATTAAAGCTTAGGAAACAACGGTCTTTTGGCACATTAAAGAATTTTTGAGCATCATCAAGTGCGTTTTGGTTGACATCCGCCAGCGCAACGACTTCAACTCCGTGAATCGTACTAAGCGCATGTCGCCATGAAGTACCAAACCCTCCGACACCGACCTGAATAACTTTGATAGACATTAGTATCCCTCCTGAATGATTGACTCAGTGATGAGTGACCGATATTTATAGTAATTATTATTTGCATTACAGCACAAGTTTAAGCTCCAGAGGAGCGTTATGTTTATAGAAAAAACAGGCAAAACTATTAGCTCCAGCGGAGCGACATATAAATTGTGTTGAAAGTTTGAAGGTTCAAGGTTAAAAAATAGAAAATATGCTTCTAATCTTTTAACTTTCCAACTTTTAGCCGATTACCTCTATCGCTCCCCTGGAGTTTTAGTTTGTTTTACATGTTTTTTCTACAAATATATGTAACTGATCGTATAAAAGCTAATATATTTTCCAGAGGTACATCGTGCTGAAGCGTTATTCCGGGGGCGAGGATATAACCACCGTCCTTTGCCATGATTTTTATAGTTCTTTGTATCTCTGCCTCTACTTCATCAGGTGTCCCATTTCGCAACGTTTGCTGTGTACTTACCCCTCCGTAAAAAGCTAACTTGTCACCATATTTAGCTTTTAGCGATACTATGTCCATAGCTTCTGGTTGTATAGGATGAAGAACGTCCAACCCCAATTCGACAAGATCAGGAATAATCTCGGATATGTTACCGCAGGAATGTAAAAATGTAAACAATCCTGCACTTTTTACTTCGGCAAAAAAAATCTTCAAACGAGGCTTAATAAACTCCCGCCAATGATCAGGCGACATTAGCAAAGATTGTTGATGACCATAATCATCACTGAGGAATATCCCATCTACCCCTAATTTAGCTAATTGTTTAACGTTACCGATTAGAAATTTTAGTATATTATCAAGCAGGTTATGCACGAATTGCGGATTAATATACAAATCCGTCAGCAACTCATTCAAGCCTCTCAGAAAATGCGCCCTTTCAAAAAAATCGCCTGCCCATGCAAGAATAAAAAGCTCTTTGTTTGTTTCTATACGCTCTTTGAAGCCATCAAACCGACCCGGTGAATAAGAATCAGGAAATTTATAACCAGATAGATCGGGCTTATCAAGAGGATGTTGTTTGACGTAACCCCTGTTTTCAGGCAGATCGTTCCATATAACTCCGTATTCATCCTGTATCAGTTGTCCGATTTTTTTACCCTGAAAATCCAGTGACGGATGCCATGAAAGCCATCGGATATAATTACCAACTGCCCTTCCCACGTTCTCAGTATTATAGTATTCATTGAGCATTTTAAGCACTGGCGGGGTAAAATCCAGATGATAGGGTATGTGAGGAGTCTCTTGGAACTGGATTGCTTTTATAACTATTTCTTTTTTTGTCATATAACAACTGGCTGAACATCGTAGAAAAAGTTATTAATAAAACATTTGTTAATATTGCTATTAATATGTGTAATAATTTTACTTATGGTAGAGCATTATAGAAAATATCCATTGACAAAATTATTTTCTTACGGTATGATATAAGTATGTAATACTTTTAACATAATGATGAAGTTTTAATCGTATTGATGTTTTTATCGCAATTGCAAAAATTGAAAGCTTTTAGTTATTTAGATTTCAGTTTTTGTAGGAATTCATGCCCGCGTGAAATCATGAAAAGTATAAATAAAATCCCAAGATATTGCAGTATCAAGGGATTTTGAGCACTAACCAGCGGTTGTATATGAAGGCCGAAAATAGTGCGCTTTTCAATTATACGAACAATGTGTTGAAAAGTCAAGCGCCCTATTATTGGCCTCTTAATTTAATGGGGGTCAAAGATGAATAAGTTTGTGCATCTGGGGGTAGGACTCTATATTTCTTTTAATATATCAGTCGCCTTCTTAATCATAATATATATGATAAATAAAATTCTTTATTTATTGTAATCGAATTGCCATAGAACCTTGTCATTACTGGACTTATTAGGTGTTAAAGAGACTTACATTTGTGAAGAAACCAAGAAAAATAACACGGAGGTGTATGAAAATGTCGAGTCGAAGACTTTACGAAGACGAAAGGAAATTGATATATAGATGCGCCCAGCTTTATCATATTTTAGGGAAAAAGCAGGAAGAGATAGGTGAGCTATTAGACATTAATCGTCAAAAGGTAGCTTACTATCTAAATAGGGCTGCGAAAGAAGGAATTATAAAAGTAATCACTCCTCGCATTTATGAATTAGAAAGAGAGTTAATAGAAGAATTTAGGTTGTGGGATGTGAGGATCGTTTTTTCAGCTGAAGATACTTTTGAAAATAGGCGAAATTTAGGATTAGAGGCTGCTTGTTATTTCGAGGAAAAGATCAAAGACGGAAGTAAGATTGGACTTTCTGGTGGTCTAACTATCTATGAAATGGTTAATTCATTGACTCCGGGAAGATATGAGAAACTTGTAGTATATCCATTATCAGTGGGGGGAAGTGCGAGAGTTTACAACGCTAGCTCGAATACTTTAGTAGAACTAATGTATATGAAAAATCCAAAAATAACAGGATATACTATTCAATTATCGTCTTTTATTACAGTTTCACTTGAAGAAACTGAGAAAGAAAAAGAAAGATTGTTTCTAAAAACTGATATTAAAGAAGTTTTTGATGGTGCAAATAACGATGTTGAGTTTGGATTCTGTGGTATCGGTTATTTTGGATCCGAAGAATCAACTCTAGTTAAAGCAATCCAAAATTTCACAACAGAACCGAGGTTGCTAATCCAGCAACTCGAAAAACAGGGGATAGTAGGTGATATAAATTATCAAGTGTATTCGATCAGTGGTCAAATTATTGATTGTGAAATCAATAGAAGGGCTGTTGCTGTTCCCCTAACTCGGTTAAAAAAAATGGTTCAGGGGCCTACCACTCATGTAGCTGGAGTGGCTGGATGGCATGATAAAGCTAGAGCAATTCTCGGCGCGATTAGAGGGAATTTTATTGATGTTCTTATTACTGACGAAAATACAGCAAATGAAATTTTAAGGCTTAATAGGGAAGGTATATAAGAAGATTATTGAAAATTTTTAGTTGAGGGAGGCACATAAAATGGATCATGAGATGATAGAAATAAAACGGGCAATAAATAGAGTGGTTAAAGCGTTAAAAACTGGGGATGAAGACTTCATTCAAGAAATTACTCAGTTATACGATATTGACCCCAATAAATTAATCAGTGTAATAAATGAGGAAGATATAGAACTAACTGATAATTATAAAAAGATTATAATTGAAATTGGAGAAAAAAGAATTAAACAGTGACGGCAAAAGGATGGTATAGATTCAAGTTGGTGTCAGGGATCGATAATTAAATAACTTATTTATTAGTTTGATTGCCAAACATTGATTTATTACAAAGTAGTGACAGGTTTGAAACCTGTCACTACGACTATTAAAATTTACCTTATAAAACTTACATTGCAAGGGCAAAATTCTTTTTCGATAATACGATCAAACTCATGGTGATCTGATGTTACTATTGTAGCTTTTTCTCGTTCTGCTAATGAAATCACAAAACAATCCGCTAACGGTATCTGCAAAGAAGATTTTCTAGCTTTAGCCTTGTATGATGCAACCATTTGCCAGAATTGATTATCCATATCCTCTCTAAAAGTAAGATTTAGTGATCTTAAATCGGCAATAAGCTCATTAGCTGTAGCTACACTATCCCCTCGTATCAAGCAATCATAATAAACCTCACACAAATTAACAGCATGTGCCATACAATATTCGTTTAGGAGCAATGATGTTACTACATCCGCTCCTTCTTCATTCCTTAAGAAAGCGATCATTGCACAGGCATCTAAGACAAATGTCATGACTACTTCTCCAATTGGATTTCTTCCTGTTTCTGTTGAGCAAAGTTTTCGCTACTTGAAAGAACGGTCTTATATTTTCCTTTAATTCTGTGTATCTGAGTTAAACGTTGTTCCTTTTGTGATTTCTCATGTTCATCGTTAATGGCTTTTGCAATATATTGCCTAATCAATTCTTCTTTAGACAGTCCGAGTTCCTTAGCCTTATTCTCAAGAAACTCTAACTGCCGATCTACAATCTTGATCATAATCTCATGTTCTGTAACATTTGAAATTCCCATATTTATTCACCTTCTTTAAAGACAGATTTTATCTTGGCTCCTGATTCTACTGCATTCATAACCACTGGAATCCTTCGGAAGATAAACCACAACTATTTCATTTTGACGCTAATTTTGCTTTGAGAGCATCCAGCAGACCATCGGGTGGCTCAAATGGAAGTGTTACAGGAACGTGATTCAATACGCTGACGTAAGCACCGAGTATGATATTAAACTGAGTAAGCGAATGTTCCAGCCTTGTTGGGTGTGGTTTGCCAGTCTCAAGCCAATTGTACGCCGCTTCAGTTAAACCAGCCTGTCCTAACACATCCTGCTCACCATAGTCGTGCGATCCGCTTTCATAACCGCCATCTGGTGTGCTTCGTTCCCAGCTAAACATCGTCCATTGAACAAATCCTTTTGTGCCATAGACGGATATGCGTTTATGTGCGCAAGAACCTTCATCGGGATTACTCTTTGGCGCAAAGTATCCGCATAGCATTTGTGCGCGCACTCCATTTTCAAAGTATATAGACGCCTCTGCTGTGTCTGGTGAAGGCTGAATCGTGGGTATGTTTCCAGCGCCAGAGACTTGTGCGAAAACCTGCGTTGGAGTAGACCAGTTATTATACGAATGTCCTAACTCTAATACATGCACTCCCTGATCAAGTATCGTTGAGCGCGCACTAACATCTATGAACCTGATGTCTCCAATACGCCCGCTGGCAACGTCACGCTTTAACTCAAGGTTGCGGGGATGAAAATGTAGTTGCGTATTTACTATAAACTTAGTCTTGCTTTTTGCGTTCAAGTCCCTGAGTTGCTTCCAATCCTCACCTTGAATTGCAATGGGTTTTTCGACAATAGCAACGGGAACTTCATGTTCAGATGCAATTGTCATAAGAGGAACCCGTAAACTTGGAAAAGTGACAATGTGCAACACATCAGGACGTTCTTTTTCCAGCATCTCGTGAATATCAGTATAGCGTTTTTCAATACCAAAATCTTTTACAAAGGAATTGAGTCGCTCCTCATTCAGATCACATGCGGCGACCATCTTGCCATTTTTTACGAGTCTGTAAGCATCAGCATGCCCACGAGCGCGTCCGCCACAACCTAAAAAAGCCGATTTATACATCATTCTACTCCTTATTTCTTGACGATTATATTCCATTCCAACGAAGTCAGAAAATACGATTAATGGTAAATATTAACATAACAGTGACGAAAAAACAACATCTCTTTAACCGAAAAAAACACTTGACTACTTAACATTTGTATAGTATAATTATTTTTAGTTGATGTTAAGGATGATAAATAATGTTATACTTCAAATACAAGGTAAAAAATCTGTTAAAAAAGGTAATTCACCAATACTGAAACTGGGATACTGGAGGTCTACGCTAAGTTAATGGGGTATACCTCAATATCTCATTACAGAAGCGAGGTGTGACATGAGCGTTGATTTATCGGTATTAAACATATCTGTGACAAGACCAAATGGAAAACCAGCAATTATGTTGGGTGATATGGGTATTAACATCATTTCTATCGAAGAAGATGAAGGCGACGTTGACAGATACATAATCAGCAGTCGTATTGCCATAGAACGAAGGACAGGAAGCAGTTTTTTGCAAGGTATCATAGATAAAACACTATTCACCAGCGCAATATATCTTCGTGAGCATTTCAACATCCCCATCATGATTGTTGAAGGCGATATAAACCATAAGTGCAGGATGCTCGATCCACAGGCGATCAGAGGCACTTTAAGTTCCTTGATGGTATTATATGGAATAAGTGTTCTTTCTACACCCGATATTGAAGAAACAGTAAGCCTTATTGCTATGATGGCACGTCAGGAACAGATTGGCATCCGTGAAATATCCCTCGTCCCGAAACGGAAAGCGACAACTCTTGATGATATGCAAAGGCGTGTCATTGAGATGCTACCGGGCTGTGGAATGGTCATGGCAAGGCAATTACTGCAACACTTCGGCAGTATAAAGAGAATAGTCAACGCAACTGAAGAAGAATTCTGCTCCGTTCAGGGCATCGGGAAAAAGACAGCAGAAAATATATATAAAGTATTTAATGCAGAATACGAATCCGTTGACACGGAAAAGGAACTTGAAAACGCCATTGAAAACTCACCAGAACTACTTTTCGAGCAACCCGTTACAATGTTAGCACGCCAGCATTATATATTCACAGAGGAAAAAGAGCGTCACATAGTTGATATGGTATTTTTTGATCAAGAGGCGGATGAATTAATTTTAGTGGAACTGAAAAAGGGAAGATTATTGAATGATCATTATTATCAGATTAAGCGATATATAGACAATGCACCAAAATCCGGGCTTCTGAAGGCTTTTCTGGAAAAAGGTGGTTCTATACGTGGTATATTGGCGACAGTAGAGGAATGTACGCTTGATACAGGTGATTCTAACGTATCGGTGTGCATAGTTGACAGAAATAAGGCTATCAAAGTTTTGAAGGAATTGAGGGATCACCGCCAGGAAAAAGAACAAATATGAGGGTTAAATAATTAATCGGGTAATAGAATCAATAGAGTTTTTCTGGATTCCCGCCTTCACGGGAATGACAGCCCATGACCTTGTTATTCCGGCGAAAGCTGGAATCCAGTTTTTAGCGATAGGTCAAACAATAAATCTACAATACTTTCTTAAAGTTGCTTATCTGCTGTTATTGCTTGTTTTGCTATTGACTTATAATAACTCAAGAGTATAATTGATAGTCAAAGTCAGTTCGATATAAAAATCATCTTGAATCCATTAAAAAATGGTTATGATTTGGAGGTTAATATGCTTTTCCACGCTTTACTAACACTTTGTATGTCAGCTTTTCCATCTCCACCGGGAACTTACATTAACTTTAACAAAGGCGATTTCGCTGAAGCAAAAAGCTTTAAGCAGGGACAACCTATTGTCGGAACTTATTTCTTCTACTGGTATAATATCTACACAAAAGAGCATTTCATCAATTCTGATGGCAGTGATGCGCTGGTTGATCATCCCTCGTCTGAAGACGATTACAGCTATTCATCAGCAAAATGGTGGGCGAAGGAAATGCGTGACGTTACGTCAGCAGGCATTGACTTCATAGCACCTGTTTATTGGGGTGCGCCGGGCTTTGATTCATGGAGTTTTCAGGGCATCCCAAAGATGGTTGAAGCTTATGATATAATCGCTAATGCAGGTGAAATCCCACCAAAAATAGGTCTATTTTACGATACCAGCACATTGCAGTATAATCCAGCCGGAAAGCACGTAAACTTGACTACCATTGAAGGCAAGCAGTGGCTTTATCATACTATCCGTGACTATTTCTCGCTGATACCTCCCCGAATGTGGGCGATGATTGATGGTCGTCCAATTATATTCCTTTACTCAGCGGCATTTGCAGAAAAGCAAGACCCCAAAGCCTTTGATTACGTTTACGAATCTTTTGAAAAAGACTTCGCATGTCGCCCGTACATTGTCAAAGAAGTATCGTGGCAGGGGAAAGCTGATGCGACTTACGCATGGGGTGGTGCATTGGGTCCGCAGTGGCATGATGTGCTTGCATTGGGACCTGGTTACGATCACCACGCCGTTCCCGGACGACAACCTTTAGTCGTAGACCGTGAGGGTGGCAAATTCTATCAGCGCGCATGGGAATCACTATTTGCTAAAGATAAACGTCCTAGTATAGTCATGGTCGAGACATGGAACGAACTGCACGAAGGTACTGACATAAGCGATACGAAAGAATACGGCAGGAAATACATTGAAATGACAGCCAAATATGCCCTTCGCTTCAAATCTGGTATATAACAAGGAGAAATATAAATGGAAAAAGAATCAAGCTGGTATCATAAGGCGTTTTGCAAACTGCACTTCGATATGCACACACCCGATACCGTTACAAATATTGCGGTTGGTTTTGATCCTGATGAGTTTGTCAGGCTTTTGAAGATTGCTTCACCTGATGCGATATGCTTCTTTGCGAAAAGTGCTATCGGCTGGTCACATTATCCGACAAAAATTGGTGCGATACACCCACATTTGAAACGTGACTTGCTTGGAGAGGCACTTGACGTTTGCCACAAGAATGGTATAAAGCTGATAGCATATTATTGCATCGAAGTTGTACCCCACCTGTCGTTGAAAAACACCGAGCATTTTCAGATAATTTAACTGAAAGTGCGAAGGGATTAGCGATAGGGATGGTCAGGATTGTATTCATTGACATAGCTACTGCTCTCTCAATCAAATCTCGTTCCGCCGAATCCCCCCGACTCAGCGGAGCTGAGAAACGGAAGAACAAAGCCAATGGGTCATCACCGACCAGCTTTCTGTCCTTACCCATGCCTATGCTCAATGATGAAGATACAGCCTGACAAGGTAATGTGTGGCACTTCTGCAAGGACGTTCCCCAAGATGATATGTCACTTTCTTTGTGGAATTCTTTCACAACAAGAACGCAGTTTCATGAGTTTCTTGAACTCAGGACTTACCCTGGATAATGGTGGATACAGTCTTGGGTCAGTCTTAGTCTTGATGAAAACAGTAGGTTCCATGTCAGAATCTAGCACAAAACACCAAACGGTTGATAATAGTTACTAACATAAGTTTACATGATTTCATGACTATTTTAAACTTTAAACTAGCACCAAAGGTTAATAAGGTAATCTCAACGGTTAATATATATTTGTATTCGATTGTTTGATAAATTCCGTGTTTTAACGGTTTCTGTAAGTGATAAGGAGAAAATTATGGCAAAAATATTGGTAGTGGACGACGATCCTGATTTTGTGGAGATCACGAGGATCATTCTGGAGAATAACGGATATGATGTGGTTAGCGCATCTGATAGCGAAGAGGCTATTGAAAAAATGCGAAATGATAAGCCTGACCTTGTGTTATTAGACATTATGATGTCACAGCCTCTTGATGGAGTTGAAGTCAGCAAAAAGATGCTGGAAGATGACAATCTAAAGAAGGTTCCAATCATAGTCGTATCATCAATTACAGACAGCCCTCATCTGGCGGAATTTCCTAGCAATGAGTATCTTCCTCTGGATGACTGGATAACTAAACCTGCTCAACCAGAAGACTTGTTGGCGAAAATCAATAAATATCTTAAACGCTTCAAAAGCTGACTTTAACTTTCCAGACGGGAAGTCCCCTTCCTAGCTTCCCCCTGCCCCCTTGCAAGGGGGCAGGGGGATGAAAGTATGATGGATTCTTTCTGAATCCATTTATTCCCTTAACTTTGTTTCGGTTCTATGTTATAATAATGACATGAAATACTCATTAGATAAAGGTTCACATTCAGTATCTTCGCTTCAGTTCCATACATATCCACAACAACCCGGATTCCAGATAACTCCGCATGGACTCAAGCTTTCTAAGATAGGCACTATTAAGATAAAACTGCACCGCTCTATTCCAATAACCATCACCTTGCTAAATCTATAAGTGACGTTGGTTGGGGTCAATTTCTCATGTATCTGACATGCAAAGCGGTAGAAGCTGGCAGTCAGATAGAGACCACAATGCAGCAATAAATATACTCTCGGCTTCACCGAGTCGGAGAAACATCCAAAAATCTACCGTTGGAGCGACGGAAAGTTACGCTTGGGGAAATTCGACCTCTACATTGCCTCCCAAGACATTGCAAGCCGGATCGTTTCTGTTCTTCCGTTGCTCTTTTCTTCCGTCACCCAGCGGAACGAGATCGGCGGAACGTGAGAACCAAGAAGCCACTTCTGAAATTCCTGTTCAGGAGGGGTAGTTCACTAATTTACACTATGGAAAAACCTAAAGCGGGCGGAATCATACAGAACATTAATTTGGCAAAAATAGGCGTTATGTCTGTGCCAGACCGACCGGGTATTGCTAGCGCAATACTCGGCGCTCTATTGGAAAAAAACGTTAACGTTCAATTCATAGTTCAAACTATTGATCTTAACGACAGGTCAAATATAATTCTTTGTGTAAACAAAAATGACCTTGAAACAACAATGTCGGCAATTGAGAAGGTAAGACCAGACATAAACGCCGAAGCTATAATCTACCAGCCGAACGTTGCTATGGTATCAGTCTATGGTCCTCACTTTCGAGACCATCCGGGCATTGCTTTCATTGCTTTTTCATCTCTAGCAGAAGTTGGGATAAATATTATCGCTATAAGTACATCTATTTCAACTATTTCGTGCGTAATTGAAGGCGATAAAGTTGATAAAGCTGTAGAGGTTTTAAGTTCAGCATTTAATGTGCCATCCAGAAGTGTTTTTATTGCTTCAGACGGTCTATCGCTACACGCTGCAAAAGGAGGTCAATAACCCCACGCATAATGAAGGTTAAATAAATAATCGGGTAATAAGCTAGATAGCCTTCTCTGGATTCCCACTTTCCCCATTTTCATGGGGACGAGAATGACATTCTACGGGGTTTGTCATTCCCGTGAAGCTTGTCCTCACGAAAGTGGGGAACGGGAATCCATCTTAATCTATTACCCCATTAATTATTTAATACTCATAATGCGAAGGAGAAAGGCAATTCCTCCCCATGCCTAAAGGCGGGGGTATCCTTGCCGAAATCGGAGATGATAAAAAATGAGCAAAATATTTTATCTAGCACTGGAGAATAATTCAAGTGAGTGGATGAATCGGCTTATTCGCATTCGCTGGATAATAGCCTTTAGCACTCTTTTTATCACAATCATTGCTAGCTATTTACTTCCCAACACCATACATTTTTATCTGCTCCTAATAACGATAGTAATACTTGTTGGGTTCAATACTGCTCTTTTTATTTACTCTCGCCTTGTGCAACCAAAAGCTATCTCGTCAGGGTATTATGCTGTTCTTGCGCATCTACAGATGGTAGTAGATTTATTATTTCTGACTATATTCCTGCATTTTTTAGGAGGGCTTGAAACACATTTCTTCTTTTTTTATCTGATTTACGTAATCATAGCTAGTTTTTTGTTCAACAGAAGTATAAGCTTTGCTTATGTTGGTTTGGCTAATATCTTTTTTCTCACTCTTTTGGTGCTGGAATGGCAAGAGTTGATTCCACATTATAACCTTTATGGATTTCGTTTGCTTTCGAGGTTTCAACAACCCATCCACATATTCGCTACCAGTTTTACTTTGCTAGTAACGTCATTACTTTCTGTTCATATTGTCTCGACGATGGTAGGAAAGTTGCGCGGTAGGGAACTTGAGCTTTTAGAAATGAACGTAGCCTGTCAATTGAGGACAAGTGAAATTTCTGAAGCGAATCAATCTTGTGAACTAAAAACAAAAGAACTGGCTGAGATGGTGCAAAAACTGCAAGATAGGGAGTGCGAACTTACGGAGTCGAATCTAGCTTGTGAATTAAAAACTAAGGAATTGGCAGAGTCGAATCTTGCTTGTGAATTGAAAACAAATGAATTGGCAGAACTCAACGCCCGTCTTGAAAGGCTTGATAAAGCCAGAACACAGTTCATCTGGGCTGTTACCCACGAACTGCGGGCACCAGTAGCGGCTATTCAAAGCTACATGAAGCTTATACTGGAAGGCTACATACCAGCCGAAAAACTGAATGACGTTATCCATAAAGCTGAAAAGCAGGCGCTAAGACAGTTAGACCTGATAAATGATCTGCTTCAGTTGGCAAGACTTGAAGACCTTGATTTAGAAACAAAAGCAGAACCAGTGGACGTTGTTCAAATATTGGAAGAAGTAAACGAGTCAATGCGCATTCTCGCTGAAGGAAACGAGATTTCATTCAATGTTAATGTTGACCATGATATTCCTCTTGCAAAGTCGAATCCTGAACACGTAAAGAGTCTTTGGACTAATCTTATCGGCAATGCTATCAAATATACTGACTGTGGAGGAAGCATAAACGTTTCGCTTACACAGGATCATAATTATATAATCGGCACTGTGGAAGATTCAGGAATTGGTATATCCCAAGAATGTAAACCGCACATCTTTGAACAATTCTATCGTGCAAAGAGTGCCAAAAGCATGAGTAGGCACGGAACCGGTCTTGGACTATCAATAGTGAAGCGTATCGTAGAAACATACGGCGGGAATATATCATTTGAATCCGAACCGGGAAAAGGCACAAAATTTACCTTTACCTTACCAAAGTTTATAGATGATGTTCCAAAGTGATATTAAGGCAGTTTCTCGAAAGTACCTATCCTGCTGAATGACACTGACTTAATGAGTTTTAACCCCAGAGGAGTGTCATATCTATAGAAAAAACATGCAAAACAAATCAAAGCTCCAGAGGAGCGATATATAAATCATCAAATCTGCTTTTAGTTTTAGCTTATTTCTGCCGATAACGATAATGTTATTTATGTATAGACCTTCAAAATAAAAAACACTTAATAAAGGGTGTTATGAGTGAACTAAAGGAAGTTACAATATATACTGATGGCTGTTGTATTATGAATCCTGGTCCTGGTGGTTACGGAGTCATGTTGTGTTATAATAATCACGAGAAACAGCTTTCAGGTGGATTTCGATTAACTACTAGCAATCGAATGGAAATCATGGCAGCTATTGTTGGGTTGAAAGCATTAAAATTTTCTTGTTCTGTAAAATTGTATTGTGACTCAAAATATCTTGTATATGCCATAATGGAAGGTTGGGTTCAGAGATGGAAATCGAATAACTGGTTATGGAATGAAAAAGAAAAAGCTACTGACGTGGATTTGTGGGATAATCTACTTAATTTATGTTCTCAACACACCGTTGATTTTATATGGGTTAAGGATCATGCTAAATATCCTTATAGTGAAAGATGTGATACAATTTCCAAAGAAGCCACAAATCAGAAAGACTTGCCGATTGACGAGGGATACGAACAGCATAAAGAGCAACAAAATTATATTGTTCATCATATTATTAATCCCCCCAAAAATGGTATAAATAAAGACCAATCTATTCAACAAATACAGATAGAAATTGAGGGAAAATATTATATTTTAGTAGGAAATACTTGGTATGACAAGGTGAATTTCCTTAAACCTCCCGAAAGTCTCATCCATAAGCTTAATACATTATTGGTTACAACACTGGAACGGGAGGATAATGTCCAGAACATTGATCTGTTGCTCAAGTGCGCTAGAGAAGCAAGGGATTCCGCACAATACGAACAGTCAATAAAATTTGCTAGGCGTGTGATCTCTATCTCTCCTGACCATATTGGCGCAATTGCAATTCTATGCTCTTGTTTAAGAGCAAGTGGTTATGCTCAACAAGCTCTTGATGAAACAGAAGCTTTTTCCAGAAAGAACTATCCACCGTTAATAACCTCAAGAGCTGCTGCGCTTTGCGATCTCGAAAGATGGGAAGAAGCAAAAAAAGTGATAAGTCGTGTTCTTGCAATGAGTAAAGATAATGATAAGGCGTTTAGTATTGTCCATCGTATAAAAAGTGCAAGACCTGACCTATATAAATAATTACTCTTTCTATTTGACTTATCCATTAACCTTATATCTCTTGGTAAATCTATGTTATTGATAAAATCAGAGGACAAAAGATAGATTTTATGGTATACTTAAATCATGAATTACACAAAAACAGATTTCAAGAAAAAAGAATGGCAAAAATCTTGAAAGCAACATTATAAGTAAAGTAAGATTGTATGCAAATCAGATGAGGAAATGAAATAATAAGATTATATGGAACTAAACAAAATTCGTAATTTTTGCATCATAGCCCACGTGGATCATGGCAAATCTACTCTGGCTGACAGGATACTCGAAACGACTCATTCTATTCCACCAAGAGATATGAGAGAGCAAGTTCTGGATGACATGGACCTTGAGCGTGAACGAGGTATAACGATAAAAGCCCATGCTATACAGTCTAAATATAAATCTCCGGATGGGAATGAATACACATTCAATTTAATTGATACCCCCGGACACGTAGATTTTACCTACGAGGTCGCACGAAGCCTGAAAGCGTGTGAAGGTGCAATACTTGTCGTTGACGCTGTGCAGGGAGTCGAAGCTCAAACTCTGGCTAATGCCTATCTGGCAATTGATAGCGGTCTCGATATTGTCCCTGTCATTAATAAGATTGATCTTCCCAACGCTCGTGTAGAGGAAGTGAAAAAGCAGATCAAAGAAATTATCGGTATTGACAGTGATGATGTTATATTAGCCAGCGCAAAAGAAGGCACAGGCGTTCAAGAAATCTTAGAAGCAGTCGTGAAAAGGATACGCCCACCATCAGGTTTTCCTGAAAGTCCTTTGAGAGCATTAGTATTCGATTCATTCTACGATCATTATCTTGGTGTAGTAACCATCATCCGTGTATTTGATGGAAAGATGCGCAAAAATATGGGTATAACCATGATGTCAAATAAAAGCAATTACGAGGTTTTTGACATTGGTATACTCAAGCTTGACATGGTTCCTGTAAATGAGTTGTCAGCAGGTGATGTTGGATTCATGGTAGCAGGCATCAGAGAAATAAGAGACGTTAAGGGCGGTGATACTATAACCGAAACGAACAATCAAGCATCTGAGCCATTGATCGGGTTTAGAGAATTACAGCCAATGGTCTTTTGTGGTCTTTATCCAACAGATGGAGATGAATATAATTCGCTTCGTGAAGCACTAGAAAAACTCAAGCTAAACGACGCCTCGTTTGTATATGAACCCGAGTCCTCTCCCGCACTGTCATTCGGCTTCAGGTGCGGATTTCTCGGCACGCTTCACATGGAGATAGTTCAAGAGCGTCTGGAAAGAGAATACGGATTGAGTCTTATCACTACAGCACCAAGTGTCAGATACAAAGCAGTTAAGACTGATGGTAAAATCGTTGAAGTGGATAACCCATCAAAATTGCCAAAACTCACCGAGATCGATCATATCGAGGAACCTTTTATAACCGCAGAGATAATGCTCCCAAGTGAATACGTCGGATCAATTATGGAGCTTTGTCAGTCTAAACGTGGTATATTTAAAAGCATACAGTATTTAAGCTCCTCAAAAGTTTTGCTTAATTACGAGATACCATTGGCAGAGATCGTCATGGAGTTTTATGATCGGCTTAAATCGCTAACTCGTGGCTATGGCTCAATGGATTACGATGTAGGCGAATACAGGGAATCTAATCTGGTCAAGCTGGACATACTTATACACGGTGATCCTGTGGATGCTCTTTCAACGATAACCCATCGAGAAAAGGCTTACGAGAGAGGTAAGGCATTAGTTGAAAAACTCAGAGAGATTATCCCCAGACAGTTATTTGAAGTTCCGATACAGGCAACTATTGGCGGTAAAGTTATCGCCCGTGAAAACATAAAACCTCTAAGGAAAGACGTTATAGCCAAACTTTACGGAGGGGACGTGACACGAAAGAACAAGCTTCTTGACAAGCAAAAGGTGGGCAAGAAGCGTATGAAACAGATCGGTAAAGTAGAGATCCCGCAGGAAGCGTTTATGGCTGTTCTTTCATTGGAATGAATTTGTAATCTTTATAATTATTATTGCGTTTAAGTGAAAAGTAACGCTTTTTGAATACTTCTCTCGTCATGCGTTACATGTCACCCGTCACTTTTTTTGGCAGGAGGTATCGCACAAATGAAAACAAAGGACATGACAGAAGGTTCTTCTAAACCCAAACCAGTTAAAGACAGTAAATCATCCAATAAAAAAACAGATGTTCAGGAAGTTGAAAAGGGAACAAATCGCAAAAAGAGTATACTATTGGAATACATACAAGTGATCGCCGTTGCTTTTGTTTTGGTATTCGGATTTATGCGACCGTTCGTAGTAGAGGCTTTCAAAATACCATCAGCATCAATGGAAGATACCTTGCTCATAGGGGATAGGATCCTCGTGGCAAAATTTATGTATGGAATAACTGTTCCTTACGTCAAATTCCATCGTTTTGACATTGGTTCGGAATTTGAAAGCGATTTAAACAGAGGAGCAATATCACCTGAACTAAAAAAAGAATTTGAAAATAACGGTGTTGTATTATCGAATAACGCCGGAGTTTCGATCAAAAGGACAGGCTCCAGATGGTTGCTAGGAGATTCAAATGAAACTTACGTCATAATGAAAAAGGGCAATAAGATAAGTGTTTACAAAAATCTGCACCTTCTAGAATTCAATAAGCCAAAGATTGGTGATATATTTGTCTTTGAACCACCAGAGGCGGCGGGTAAAACCCAGAATTTCATCAAGCGAATCGTTGGCACTCCCGGTGATGTAATAGAGGTAAAAGACGGCAATCTTTACAGGAATGGCGTATTTATCGAGGGTGAGGATTATACAAAGCGTTATCCTTTCAACCCGCAAAGCCCGCAATTTATGCCTCCGGTAACAGTTCCTGAAAATCATGTATTTGCTATGGGTGACAATAGAGACAGAAGCAGTGACAGTAGAGTCTGGGGATTTGTGCCTATGGAGAACATCAAAGGTGAGGCATTCATGATCTACTGGTCATGGGACAAATACGGTGATTGGGCGCACAAACTTAGGGTTTCTCGTATTGGACAAGTTTTGCGATAAGTTTTAATTTTACAATCAAGGTAAAATCAATATGCAAAAAAGAAGATTAGGCAGAACAGAGCTTAACGTATCGGTTATAGGTTTTGGAGGGATAAAACTGCCGGGTGTTCAAAAAGATGATGCTGTAAAAATTATTAATAGAGCTTTGGACCTTGGTATCAACTTTATTGACACTGCACGCAATTATGGAGATAGTGAAGAAAAAATCGGTTATGTTTTGAAAGATAGGCGAGATGAATGTTACATTGCCACTAAAACAGCGAACTGTGAATCAAGCGGATTAATGCAAGAACTTGAAACTAGCCTGAGAAATCTTCAGACTGACGTGATTGATCTTTATCAACTACATAGCGTTAGTGACTCAGATACCTATAAAGAAGTCATGTCATCAGGTGGAGCGCTGGAAGGTGCAAAAAAAGCACAATCACAAGGAAAAATCAGGCATATTGGCATCTCTATTCACAGAGATATTGATACGATGAAGTCCGCGATAAGATCGGGTGAATTTGAGACCATAATGCTTGCTTATAGTCCTCTGGATCAAGAAAGCGTAGCTGAAGAGATACTTCCAATGGCAAAAAAACAAGACATGGGTGTTATAATTATGAAATCGTTGTCGGGTGGGCTTCTTTGCCTGCCTGAATATGAACGAGATGAATCTGGAAAAGACCCAATCGCTTCAGGCTCAATACGCTTTGTGATCTCAAATGAAAATGTTACAGTCGCTATACCGGGCATAACCTGTATGAGAGAAATTGAGGAAAATGCCCGTCTTGGAAATATGCCTTCTCTTTCCGAAAAAGAAAAGAGTGAGCTTCTCAAATCAATAGGTGCGTTGAAAAAAGAATTCAGATATGGACAGATATGCCTTAGATGCGGTTATTGTCAGCCATGTACACAAGAGATCATAATTCCAACCGTTTTCCGTGCTGTAGATATATACCGAAGCTATCCTGATCAGTTAAAACATATAGGAATTGAGCTATATTCAAGCCTTGAAGTGAAAGCTGACGCATGTGTGGAATGCGAAAAATGTATGGAAAAATGCCCGGCTGGTCTTAATATACCTGAAAAATTAAAAGAAGCTGTTGAAATTTTTAATTAATTTAGCGACGTTGCACTAGGGAGTTTATATGAAAAGTAAAGTGGCAATCGTCAAGGGTGATAATCGGCGTGAGAATATACGACAAGCCCTTGAATTAATAAAACAAGACGTGATCTCAAAAATAAATGGTCACGAAATTCTTATAAAGCCAAATTGCCTACAAAGTGCAGTTCCTTTGTCATGCACTCACGTTGATGCTTTACGAGGTATCCTTGATTTCCTGAAAGAATTATCTACTGAACCAGTAACAATAGCAGAAACCTGTGGAGGGTCTGAGCTTTTTGAATCCTTCAAAAGATTAGACTACACGTCACTTGTTGATGAATATGCAGTGTCTTTAAATAATCCACAGGGAGATAATGACTGGATTGATGCTTATTTACTTAATAGAAGCTATCAGGAAGTTAAGGTGAAAATATCAAGAAGGATATTTGAGTGTGGTTGCAGAATCTCTGCCGCAGTTGCAAAAACTCATGATACAGTTACTGTCACAGGTTCATGGAAAAATATGATGGGCGCACTTGCATTAGAAGATAAAGTTAAAATGCACGGTTGCAACAGTCATGGTGAACGAATCCTGATTTCAGAGGTTGAGATACTGCCTCAGAACCTCATACGCATAGCCAAGATTGTTCCTCCGCATATAAGCGTTATTGATGGATTCATAGGCATGGAGGGAGAAGGTCCAGTGCGAGGTACAGAAAAGTATCTTGGAATAGCTATTGCCAGTACGGATTTTGTATCTGCTGATGCAGTTTGTGCTAAAGCTATGGGATTTGAACCTCTGGAGGTAAGTTATCTAAAATATGGGAATCAACTGGGTCTCGGAAAAGCGAATCTGGATGATATAGAAATAATAGGTGAATCTATCGAGAATGTTATAACTCGCTTTACCCCACATTCACATTATCCGACTCAAAGACAATGGATGGAAATTCTTCCATCTTTGCCTATAAGTCAGATTTAAAGATTAGAAGATTATAGAAATCTTAGAATCTTCCAAGGAGTTATAAAGGTGCTTGAAAAGTTACGTGATGAAGTTTACAAGATGAACATAGAGCTTCCCAAGAATAATCTAGTGACGTGGACGAGTGGAAACGTCAGCGGTCGTGATTCTGAAACCGGTTACGTAGTTATAAAACCGAGTGGTATCAGCTATGATTTACTTAGTCCAGAGAATCTGGTAGTAATTGACCTTCAAGGTAATGTTATAGAGGGTGATCTGATGCCATCGGTTGATACTGACTCACACCTATACGTCTATCGGCACAGGGATGACGTTGGCGGGGTTGTACATACACATTCCCCTTATGCGACAGCATTTGCTATTTTGGGACGCTCAATACCTGTTTATCTTACAGCTATGGCTGATGAGTTTGGATATTCTGTACCGGTTTCAAATTATGCTCGTATCGGCGGGGATGAGATCGGCAAAGAGATCGTTGAGAAGATCGGTAAATCGCCAGCAATACTGCTGAAAAATCATGGTGTTTTTACTATTGGCTCGACTCCGTTATCCGCAGTCAAAGCGGCAGTGATGCTTGAGGATATTGCAAAAACAGTTCATCTGGCATTGCAATTGGGTCAACCGGATGAGATACCGTCAGAAGAAGTTGAGAGAGCGCATCGAAGGTATAAGGAAAAGTACGGACAAAAGCGAAAGTCCTGAAAAACTTGAAGAATTTATCCGCTAATAATGCTAATCCTCATTAGCGGATAAATTCCCTATATAATATTATCACTTTTTGCTGGATGTCTTCTTTTTAGAAGATGAACTTTTTGAGCTTTTGCTGCTTTTGGATGCTTTTTTGTCTGATGTTTCTTTAGTTTTTTTGGCTGGTGGAGAAAGTTCTTCTTGATTTGTATCTGATTTGGAGTCGTCGTTTGAATCAACTTCTAATTTGCCGGATTTAAGAAGCTTTTGAGCGTTCAATGGTTTATCGTCTTTTCTAACCTCGAAGTGGAGATGTGCTCCTGTACTTCTGCCCGTATTACCAACAGCACCTAACGTCTGTCCTTGCCTGACCGTTGCACCTTTTCTAACGTTAACCCGTGACAGATGACCATATCTTGTGCTATAACCGTCTTTGTTGGTTACAACAACAAGCTTTCCATAACCGCCCATCCATCCTGAATAAGTGACAGTTCCCTCTATTGCGGCATAAACGTCAGAACCATATCCAGGTGTTATGTCAGTTCCAGCGTGGAATGCACGACGACCTGTGAAAGGGTCACGTCTATATCCAAAGCTGGATGACATTTTCTTTGCATCACATGGAGCCTCAATTTCTAAACCTGATGCTGATGCTACCTGTATTTCTTTATTTGACTTATTTGATTTAACGCTTGATTTAACATTTGCTTTATTACTGACCTTGCGATCATCACGGCTAGATCCTTTACTTACTATTATCTCTCTACGGTTTCTTTTATTGTTATCTTCACGATTAACACCGCTTTTTGCAAGTTCAGCCCCGCTTCTTTGCAGAAGCTCTGCCTTATAATCCATTGTTATTTTTGCATCAGGAATGAACAATTCCGTTCCCGACCTTATATCATCAGGATCAAGAACCTGATTAACTCTTATAATTTTCCTTATATTAACGTTGTACATAAGTGCTATATCTTCGATAGATTCACCCCTGCTTACTCTGTGCATTACGCCACGCTGATTTGGTATCCTTAGCTTTTGCCCAATGGATATATCATTAGATTCTTCAAGACCGTTCACGCTCAAGACCGTAAAGAAGTCCAGATTGTTTTGTTTAGCAATCGAAGCCAGATTATCACCTTTTTTTGCATGATATATGTTCATTTGAAGAGATGGCGCAACGGTGTAAGGTCCGCCTATATTACTGGAGATAGATATTTTTGCTTTTTGTATTTTGTTATTTGGGATTTTTTGTACTGACTGTGATTCTTGGGTTTCTGCTAAAGCAACAGGGTCATCACTGGATTGTTCTTCTATTTGAGTTGTGTCAAATTCATAAGCCTGAATGGTATGATGGGCTGAAAGATAAAGACACAATCCCATTAACAAACTTAGTTCGAGAATGACTGATATGCAGATAAATCTTGTTTTACATCGGCGCGACATTTTACCCTCCTAAAAATAATCACAGGTGCGTAATTTATAATAATTTCTTCAGTATCAAAACTTAAATATTATTCGAGATTCCTGACGAATTATTGCAAACTTGCCGAATCAAGAAATATTGGTTGCTGATACGCATCTCTATGGCATTACGAGGGCAACAAAAAAGCCAGAGAATGTTCTTTAGTCAAAATCCGAGTTTTTGAGACAATGCTAACATAGAAATTACAGCATCGAATCAATACCCAGACCTTCACAATAGCGATTGCTATTTTTGTTCTCTGGAAATAAAAAAACCAGAGAACAGACCCTCTGGCGCCCACTCTCAAAGTATGAGCTTACGAGGTTAGCTGTCGGGCTCGGGTTGAGTTACCCTAATCTTTATCAGATATTCGCCCCTAGGTTCTTTTGGAACCCGTTTTGGATCCCCCGTCTTTCTTATGCTCGTATTGTTGCCAAGCGAGCCAGACAAGTTCAGCTTGTGTTCAATATATTACCACAATTTTAAGTCGTTGTCAAGCAAAAAATTTAATTTTCTAATCATCATGGTCGATATAAACGTAAGAGACCTAATTTTTTCTTGACAAACACAATAGCAATGCTATATTATATATCATAAGGTTATTATATACCAATAAATTAAAAGGCAAGAGACCTAAAAAAAGTGTTTCAGAACGAATAAGGATGAAGAGGAGGATTATTAAATGGTTAAAGCGGATCTAATAGCTAAAGTCGCAGAGATTGGCATTACCAAGAAGCAAGCCGGGGAAGTTGTGAACGCATTTGTGGATGCTATCAAGGATGCTCTTGCAAAAGGTGATAAAGTCAGTTTGATTGGCTTTGGAACATTCAGTGTTAAAGAGAGAGCGGCAAGAGAAGGCAGAAATCCAAGGACAGGAAAGAAAATCAAAATAGCAAAGAAGACGGTGCCTACTTTCAAACCAGGAAAGGAATTGAAAGACTCCGTAGCTTGATCCACATTGTTAGTACTCGAGTCTTTTAAACAGCGAGTTATTCATTAACTCGCTGTAAAAAGTCCTTGACAGTAGAGTTCTATTGATGTAAACTATAATGGAGTTCTACTTCTGCCGGGGTGGTGGAATTGGTAGACACGCTGGGTTCAGGGTCCAGTGGATATTATTTCCATAGGAGTTCAAGTCTCCTCCTCGGCACCAAAACTTTCCTCACAATACATTTATCTTGTCTTTTGGTATCTCCACGTAAATATTAATTTCTTCATAAACGTTTTCTTCGTTCAATGCTACGTTATTAAGTGTTATTCCATCCACGTCAATTTCATATTCTATTAGATAACCATTAAAATGCTTTGTAATGATCCTGCCCTTTAATATATTCATTCCAGTAATATCATTCTTGTGTAATATCACCGATTCTGGTTTGATTGCCAGAACAACTTTTTGACCGGTTGAGAGTTTGTCATCAGTTTTTACTATCAACTGAATACCGTGCTTAAGTTCTACTAATATATCATCACTCTGTACATTTATAACAGTTCCATTAAATAGATTAGATCGCCCAATAAACTTAGCCACAAATGCGTTAGCAGGATGATTATATATCTCAAAAGGCGTTCCGATCTGCTGGCACACACCCTCATTCATAAGTGCAATCCTGTCTGATAACATTAGTGCTTCTTCCTGATCGTGAGTTACGTATATAGTTGTGATCTTCAGTTTCCTTTGTAGTTTTTGTATTTGTTCTCTAGTTTCTCGTCTTAGTTTTGCATCAAGGTTACTCAATGGCTCATCTAAAAGTAATATCTTTGGTTCTATCACGATAGCCCTTGCTAGTGCTACCCGCTGTTGTTGTCCTCCGCTCAGTTGTGTGACGTGACGGTTCTCCAATTCTGCAAGGTTCACGAGCTCAAGTGCTTTTCTCACACGACTCTTTCGTTCTGGATTCGGGATTTTTCTGGCACGAAGTCCAAAAGCTACGTTTTCAAATACTGTCATGTGTGGAAAGAGCGCATAGTTCTGAAAAACCATGGCGGTATTTCGTTTGTTAGGCGGAAGAAAGGAGACATCTTTGTTATCAAAGAGAATTTTTCCAATAGTAGGGACGTAAAATCCAGCCATCATTCGCAAGATAGTTGTTTTACCACACCCGCTTGGACCAAGTAAGCTGAAGAACTCACCATCTTTAATTGTCAGATTAACGTCTTTGACTGCAACAACATCCTTAAACGACTTGCTAATATTTTGTAATTGAACAGAAGCCATGTCATTTTCCCTTGTTTTTGATGTTCTGTTCCCAATATTTCATCCATTCATCAGATTTCTGTGAAAAAACATCCCAATTTACATCCATTGGAGTGAGCGAAGTTTCAGTAATCCATTTTGGAAGCTGGTCTTTTGGTATGTCATTTCGAGCCGGTATTCGATAATGTTGTTTTGCCAGAGTCAGCAGGCTTTCTTGAGTATTGACAAATTCATAATAAAGTTTTCCTTCTTTGGGATGCTTGCAGTAGGCAATCAGAGCAATACCGTCAGTCACTATTGGCGTTCCACTCTTGGGGATAACGTATCCGAATGGATATTTATATTTGTCAGCTTGAAAGATCATATCCGGCATGTTCCATATAGTTAGCAAACCCTCTCCTCTAGCGAGTTTTTGCTGCATCATGGTTGGGCTGGAAGCATATTCTTTTGTGTTAGCATCGAGCTTTAGCAGCCATTCATAACCATTCTTTGGATCGCTAGTATCTTTATAGGATCGCCAGATCATTGCAGAAAAAATGGCTCTCATTGTACCAGAGGCTAGTGGATAACGAATAATGATTTTATCCTTCCATTTCGGTAACAAAAGCTCATCCCAATCTTTAGGAACTTCGGATTCTTTTAATAAACGATTATTGTAACCGATAACTTCAGGTGTTAGAAACGTGCCATACCAAAAATCATTAGGGTCTTTGTATTTTGGATCAACTGCATTAGCCCACAAAGGATGGTATTTTTGCAATAAGTTTTCTTTAGTTGCATTTGAGAAATCAGTTGACGGCGCCCCCCACCACACGTCACATTGTGGGTTCTCACGCTCTGATCTGATCCTATCAAGAATACCCTGAGAGCTTACTTCTATCCACTGCACGTCAATATCTGAATATTTGCTCTCAAACAGACTCTCGAATTGAGTCATTATGTCTCCGCCGTGTGGTGAATAGACTACAACCGTTTTTTTTGACTTACCACGATCCCCGCATCCGACCATAGTTAAAGCGAGGAATATTGCGATAAAAAAGTAAGAAATTCGTGTTATTTTTTCTCTATTCATATTACTCCGTAAATTTTTGTTATTTATATATTTGACGCAATTCCTCTATATTTTTCGCTCAATTTATAACAGTGTGTAGTAGATTAAAACGGTCAAATATTTTGACAAAATCACCATCTTTTATTCTTTGTGATTGAGCGACCCGATTAATTATTCAATGTTCATTCAAAGGGGGAATTGTAAATCATTTACGCATCGCGTTCTATCTCCGAACCATTACATTGTTACAGCAATTGATATTCTATGATTCAGCTTTTCTCGAAGATCGCCTCCAAGTATCTGCATTGCGTAATCGAGACGCATGGTAACGTCAGAGATCGGGATTTTGAGGCTTGCGCCTAGATTAACATTAGAAGAACTTGATTTATCAACCTTTTTCATGCTGTATCCTGCCCTGAGTCCAACGGTTTGCTTGACAAACCAAGCTTCAATACCTGCTTTTGCTTTGGTGACGTTGACTTCTCTATCTTTTCCTGATCCACCTTCGACAGACAGGATAGTTGTTTCCAGAACTTCTTTCAATGCCGGCTGTTGCGCACTAGACGCTATTGCTGAAAGGCGATATGCAAGACCAAATCTAAGATTCATTGGAACTTTTTCTTCATCTGATCTCGAAATACTCATATCTACGGGGGCAAGGTTCGATCCCATTACGCCAATACTCAATCCCGAAACAGGCTTTGCAAGCAATCCAACGTCAAAAGTGAATCCAGACGTTGACGCTTTCACAAAGTATGGGTTCTCTTTGACCCATTCTGTTTCTTTATCGTAACCTGTGTTTAGCATCTTTACGTTAACCCCTAGTGAAATTGCTTCAATTAAACGTTTGGAATAAGAGAAAATATAAGTTTTTTCGGAGTATATGGCAGATTCTTCTTGCAGAATGCCAAAACTCATTCCAATGCCTCCGAATCCACCCAATGGAACAATAATCCCTGCGTGATTGTAATTAACTACACCTGAGAATAATATTATGTGAGTGAATCCAACTTCTGGTTTTCTCGCATACCCAATTCCTGCCGGGTTATACGCAGACGCATTACAGTCATCCGCAATGGCGACAAATGCCCCGCCCATGCCTAAAGGTCTTGCTCCAATACCTATATCATCATAAGCAGAAAAAGCTGTTCCAGAGATGATCGTTGCCATGAGAAGAACTTGTATAATTATTAGGACATTTTTCATCGGTTACGACCCCTTTCTTATTGTTATTTATTGTCTATGTTTTTTATCGCCAATATTGATTGTAATGAATCTATTTGTTCGTGTCAATGGTGATTTTTTAACCGTTATTGACAAGCTAATCTTATGGTGTTAGAATTGGATAAAAAGAAGCTAAACACGGAGACACAGAGGCACAGAGAAAAAAGATGAAGGCGGAAGGATGATGGATGAAAAAGAAGAAACAAGTATTACAGTTTCATCCTTCATCACTCATCCTTCATACTTTCTATGTTCTCTCCGTGCCTCTGTGTCTCCGTGTTTTTCCATGAATTTAGAATTGAAAAAGGAGATGTAATTGGATACCGTTATGGAAATATATAAACAGAGACGAGAGCAACTAATGTCAAAGATTGAAAACGGCACAGCTATATTCGGCAGTGCAAAACCTTGCAGACACAAATATAGACAGGATAGCAATTTTTATTATCTGACAGGGTTTAAGGAGCCAGAATCTGTCCTTATACTTGCGCCAAATCATCCTGAGCATAAAACTATACTATTCGTCAGACCCAATGATAGATTACAGGAGATATGGACGGGCAAACGTGCTGGTGTGGAAGGCGCAAAGGAGATGCTTGGTGTTGACGCTACTTATTCTATTGCCGATCTCGACAGCACACTTCCAAAGTATTGTGATGACGTTGAGAATATTTATTACACAATCGGTAGTAGCGAAAGCCTTGACACTAAGGTGATTGATCTGATGAAGCGATGTAGAGGTAAGCGATATGATTCCCATACTGGTCCTGTGTCAATTACTGACCCTGATGAAATGGTAAGGGATATGCGCTCAATAAAGGACGCTCACGAGATTGAACTAATAAAGAAAGCATCCATAATCTCTGCTGAAGGTCACATCTCCGTTATGAAAGCGGTAAAACCGGGCATGTATGAATATCATTTACAAGCTACTGTTGAGCATACTTTTTTGATGAATGGTGCAATGATGCCTGCTTATGTCAGTATTGTAGGTGCTGGCGCTAATGCAACCTGTCTGCATTATGATACAAATGATTGTATAGTGAAAGATGGCGATCTTGTTCTGATAGATGCTGGCGCTGAATACGAACGTTATTCTGCTGATATTACACGCACTTTTCCCGCTAATGGGAAATTCTCTGATGTGCAGAAAGAAATATATAACATTGTACTTGATGCGCAGTTGTCGGCTATTGACTTGATAAAGGTTGGCGGTGTGTTTGACGACTACTATAATAAGGTAATTCAGGTCATTGTTGACGGACTCATGGGCATCGGTTTGCTGAAGGGTGAAAAAGACAAAATAATGGAGGAAAAGACTTATAGTAAGTTCTACATGCACAACGCAGGTCACTGGCTGGGTTTGGACGTTCACGACGTAGGTAGCAAAAAAGTTAAAGATGAAGTGAGAACCTTTGTGCCGGGAATGATTGTAACAGTTGAGCCGGGAATTTACATCGCTGAAGATTTAGAAGACGTTGACGAACGGTACAAGGGTATGGGCATACGTATTGAGGATGATGTTTTAGTTACAGAAAATGGTAATGAAGTTCTGACTTCAGTGGTTCCAAAGAAGATCGAGGATATAGAAGCACTTATGGCTGATTAGGTAATTAGATTAAAAATTCTAAGATTTAAAGATTGGAAGATTGATTTAGAATCTTCTAATCTTAGAATCTTCAATCTTCAATCTTCAATCTTTATTATTGGAACGGGAAGATCGGTTTTGAGATGTCTACGTGACCCGCTATCGTTATGGCTTCTTTGCCATCAATGAGTATTCTAACCTTACGGATTTGCTTTGGGAAGGTCTGAGTCATTGTGTTGACTATTGAGGCAATCGTTATCTGTTCGCCGGTAGTTCCACCAGAGTGATTTTGTGTAATAGTACGTGAGAAATCTATGTATGCACACTGCTTTTCATCAATGAACACCTCACGAATATCAACGCCCTGCGGAATAGTTGCGAGGAGTTCCGTCTGAGGACCTCTGATCAGTTCAAGAAGCGTTAGCTTCATCTGATCTGTAATATTACCGTATTTACTAATAAATCGCTTTTCTGGAACAAGAGTGTTTCCCTCCTGATCCAAAAAGTAGAGTTTTATCTCAATAGAATTTTCATCTGGAGTTTCTTCACCTGATTTTTTCGTGTCTTGAGCAACCATATTATCAATACCTACGCCCATAGCTACGAGCATAAAAATTGATAATAACAGCAAGCTAGATTTCAAAATACGGTTTTTCTTGAGTTTCATAAAAATCATTCCTAAAAGATTCTAAAATTACATCGTTTAGGACCCGTGATTAAATAACTTTCACATTTGCCAGATACTGGAAACGGAGTAGCACAGCTTATGAAGTTTGACTAAATAATCGAGGAATAAAATTATCGGGGTTTTCTGGATTCCCGTTAATATGTTAAACTATTAACATAAACATGATATAATATCATAACAGACAGGTCAAGCAATATAGAGGACCTGATTCCCGTAGTGTTACGAATA